>Ga0208753_100010_pt1 | contig 108818 bp, 87 predicted proteins | sample LakWasMet37_LOW7_2_FD_183877 | JGI IMG/M metagenome (GOLD analysis project Ga0208753, IMG submission 183877) | Freshwater sediment methanotrophic microbial communities from Lake Washington under simulated oxygen tension - Sediment Metagenome... | ecosystem: Environmental > Aquatic > Freshwater >... | reverse complement strand
AAATCAACTAAATATTCTTCCGGTACAAAAATCTTATAGCTCTCTTCGGCTAAATTAGGCTGACGGGGATGTGGCATAATCTTTTTCACCTAAAGTTACTCATAGCACCCCAAATTATTAATTAGCCGAGTTGTCAGTGGTGAGTAGTGAGTAAGTTAATCGGTTATGGGGATTTACTCACTATTGACTACTCACTATTCACAAATTAACGGCAAACTAAGATTGACATAACACTACTTATCAATTTATTGCTTATTGGCCGCGAGTAATATAAACTTCCGCGGTTTGTGATTAAATAAATATTTTAGCAATGCTGCTATGATGCCTCCCAAACATATTTCAAACCTGTTGATCCCCGCTTTTCTGCTCGAAACGCTTTGTGTTACGTATGCATTGTACCTGCCTTCCGCCGCAGGCTGGCTAAGCGTTTTGCATACCTGTTGCGGCTTGGTAATTGCTGTGGCTTTGTTATGGACCAAGCCGTTCACCGTTGCAAGCAACATCCAAAGTTTCTCTTTTGCATCAACACTAAACCGTTACCGCTGGCTGCTGATGGGGATTGTTTTAATGATGATGATCCATTTTTTCAGGCAGTTAAAGGCTGAAATACCGCTTGATTACCGCGATGCGGATATGCTGCCCATCATCAAAATTATGTGCGAACGGTTTCTTGCTGGGGCATGGGGTCATGTGTATGATCCAATACAGGAGATATGGGGTGGCACGCACCCTATTTATTTGCCCGCCATGTGGCTTCCTTTTGTTGTTCCCCAATGGCTGCATATAGATATCAGGTGGCTCACCGTTTTCTTGTTCTTTCTTATTTTCTGCCTGTTTATCTGGAAGATCAATCCGGCACGAAAAGGGGCATTGCCGGTAATAGCCAGTGCATTTCTGTTGTTCTGGTGGTTGTTTGCAGATAGCAGAGCCGGACTCATACCTTACACAGAAGAGGCAGTGGTTATTTTCTTTTATGTATTATTAGTACTGGCGCTGCACAGGCAAAATGCCTGGTTAATTGGTTTTGCTGTTTCGTTATGCGTGTTAAGCAGGTATGCCTTGATTGGCTGGATACCGGCATTGCTATGGTATTTTATTTATCGTAAAGACTGGAAAAGCCTGACAAGAATTGTTGCTGCGGGTATGATCAGTTTTGTGGGATTGGTCTTATTGCCTTTTGGATGGGAGATCATTAAATCATTGATTGCTTTGCCGGTTGCATATATAGATTTTACAAGAAGGGTATGGCACGATTCGCCGCATCACTTTCTGCAGAACCTTGGCTGGGCAAAGTTTTTCGGGGCACAAAGAATTGTGCAGATGCATTATTTATTAGTTACGCTTTCTTTTACAGTACCACTGCTGTGTATGATAGTTGGCCTGGAACTAAACAAACGGTTCAGCATTCCTGTTCAGAATCTTCCATTTGTGATACTTAAAATTACGCTGGTTATTTTTTACAGTTTTATTGATGTGCCTTATCTGTACCTGTTTTACACTTCTTCATTTGTGAGCCTGATGGGGGTTGCTTATTTTATTATGCAGGATAAGGATAAGCAGGCACATGCTGCATAAGGGTTTACATCAGCAATTTGATCTCGTCAATATAATTCCTGTTATTGCTCAGGCGTGGTACTTTATGCTGGCCGCCTAATTTGCCCTTGCTTTTCAGCCATTCCCTGAATACGCCATTTTTTAATGCATGTACTACTGGCAATGTAAGTGCTATGTCTTTATAGCGCTTGGCCTCATAATCGCTGTTCAGCGATTTCAGGGCGCAGTCAAGTTCATACGAAAACTGATCGGTATTGTCAGGTGCTTCTTCAAATTCAATCAGCCATTCATGCGCTCCTTTGGCCTGGTCGCCAAAATAAACGGGTGCTGCAGTATAATCAACTACGGTGAGTCCTGTTTTCTGGCAGGCTGTTGCAATGGCTTTATCTGCATTGTCTGCAATAACCTCTTCTCCAAATGCATTGATATATTGTTTTAACCGGCCACTTACTTTTACCCTGAACGGATAAGTAGATGTAAACTGTACCGTATCGCCAACAAGGTATCTCCATAACCCGCCATTGGTGCTGATCACAAGCGCATAGTTGGGCCCTATCTCTACATCCTTCAACCCAATTGTTTTGGGGTTTTCTTTTCCATATTCTTCTGTCGGCATAAACTCGTAAAACACGCCATGGTTTAAAAACAACAACATACCTTCTTCGCCAGGATTATCCTGTGCGGCAAAAAAACCTTCGCTGGCATTATACATTTCAAGATACGTGCATCCTTCACCGATCAGTTTTTTAAACTGCTCGCGATATGGCAAAAAAGATACACCTCCGTGAATATATAATTCCATTTGCGGCCACACTTCTTTCAATGTGCTCTTCCCGGTGATTTCGAGGATTCTTTTGATCAATATCATTGTCCATGTAGGAACACCTGCAATAGAAGTTACTTCTTCAGGTATAGTAGACTGCGCCAGCATTTCAATCTTGCTTTCCCATTCATCCATTAATGCAATAGACAACTCAGGCGTGCGTATCCAGTTGGCCCACATGGGTGTGTTTTGCAATAATACCGCACTCAGATCGCCATACTGTATGTCTTCATTGATCTGGCTGATCTGGTGGCTGCCACCAATTACCAGGCTTTTACCTGTTAAAAGATCGCTCTCGTTGTTATAGTTGTAATAAAGGGTTAATACATCTTTGGCTGCCTGAAAATGGCAATCTTCAAGGCTTTCCTGTGTTATGGGGATGAACTTGCTTTTATCGCTGGTAGTGCCGCTGCTTTTGGCAAACCAGTTTACGGGGGTGTTCCAGAGAACATTCTCTTCCCCCTGCATCAACCGGTCTATATAAGGTTTCAGATCCTCATATTCGTGAATAGGTATCGTTTCTTTGAACTTCCTGATATTGAATAGCTCTTTCATCCCATATTTACGGCCAAACTCGGTGTATTGACCGTGTGTAACCAGGTCCTGCAATACCTCGCGCTGCGCATCAACAGGATTATTGATCCATTGCTCAATGCGCCAATGCCTGAAGCGGGCCAAACGGGATATTGCGGGACTAAGCAGTTTCATATAAGGATTAGCAGCAAAATAAGCAATGCTGACGAGAATTGCGAAACCTTGTGCAAAGAGATGCATCTGAAACAGAAATATAATCTTGGGTATACAGGTATTTGTGTGGAGATTTTTACAAAAAAAGAGCTATTTGTTACCAGTCTGGCAACAACATCTGTTAGAAAGAAATTAATTGCCACAGAATACACAGATTGTCACAGACAGTTTTGGTATGATTCTGTACTCCCGTGTTGAAAAAGAATTACTGCACATGCAGCCCGTTTTTCAGCACAGAGAACTCAGAGGAAAGGAGTTGCACAGAGATACAGTAATTATCGGCATTAAACATATCACCATATTTTGTAATTTCATTCACCAATGGTTACTTCCTGAACTTTCATCAAACAGGAAAAATGACAACAGAACAGTATCCCAAAATATATTTATACCGGCGCCTGGTTCAGGCAAAACTGTTCATTGATACACACTATGCCGACAAGATCGATCTTAACAATATTGCAGATGAGGCTAATTTCTCTAAATTCCATTTCATCCGAAGCTTCAAAAATATTTACCGCAAAACACCACACCAATATCTGATCTTCGTAAGAATTGAAAAAGCGATGGACTTATTGAAATCCGGCATGCCTGTTTCAGAAACCTGTTATGCTGTTGGGTTTGAAAGTGTAAGCTCTTTCTGCGGATTGTTTAAACGTATGACCGGTATCACTCCTTCAGATTACCTTACCCGCTACCAAAAAAAGAAGGCGCAGATGGCCAGTTCCCCTTTGGATTTTATTCCGGGTTGTTTTGCAGAAAAAAATGGCTGGATCAAAAAATAGCAATTTTAGAGAAACCGCCTTCCCCTTTAAAACTGTTCTTTGCGTAACCACTTAAATACGCAAACAACATGATAACTAAAATGACACACGTGAGCATCTTTGTTACTAACCAGGAGAGGGCTTACGATTTTTACACCAACAAACTCGGATTTAAAGTACTGCAGGATGTGCCAATGCCCGGAGGTGATCGCTGGATCACCGTTTGTCCGCCTGAGCAGCCCGGCTTTGAAATTATATTATCACCCATAACAAGAGGCCAGTTTTCGGAAGCAACAGTTAAGACCTTGAAAGAGCTGGTAGAAAAAGGAACCTTTGGTGTGGGCCTTTTTACCTGTCACGACATTTTTGCAACCTATGAAGAACTAAAAGCAAAAGGTGTTGAGTTTACCAAGCCACCTAAAAAAGAATTTTACGGCACCGAAGCCATATTTAAAGACGATTCGGGTAATTGGTTCTCACTCGCACAATTGGTTTAACAAAATAGTTTACAGGAAGGCAATACATACCAATCTGATTTTAAAGAATCATCAGCAATATGAAAACAATATTTGACAAACCAACAAGGGATGAACTGATCAACAGAATTAATACACTCAACGGGAACAGTACGGCCCAATGGGGTAAAATGAACGTTTACCAGATGCTGAAACATTGTACATTATGGGAAGAAATGATACAGGGCAGCGTAAAATGCAAACGTTCATTTCTCGGTCGTTTGTTTGGAAAAATGGTACTAAAAAAATTTGTGCATAATGAGAGTCCCTTGAGGCGAAATACACCCACCAGTCCGGAGCTCATAGTAAAAGAAAGCAATGACGATATCGCATCTGAAAAAAAGAAATGGATCACTCTTATTGAAGAGAATGCCGGTTTCCCCAAGCCTGATTTCATGCATCCGTTCTTTGGTAAGATCACAAAAGAGCAGGTTGGATATTTAGCTTATAAACATGCCGACCATCATCTGCGGCAGTTTAATAGTTAACACATATTGTACTATTAAATTTCGTCAATTCTCTGTGCAAACTCTTTTACTCTGCGGCTCAGCGGTGAAAAAACTTTGACGAATAGTCAGTTTACACAAATAGCAATAGAATGAAAATAACACACAATACAGCCATCTCAATTGAAACAACCTTCGATGCTGCTATAGAAAAATTGTGGCAGGCTTGGACCGATCCTGCACTTGTAATGAAATGGTTTGGATCTGACCCAAACGGCAAAGTGCAGAAAGCTAAATTAGATGTGCGGCCGGGTGGATATTTTGAAATCACGTTTAATGATTCTGATCTAAGCGAGCACACCTGCTGTGGCGTTTACAAAGACGTGCAGGAATTTAGTAGGCTAACTTTTAGCTGGACATGGAAAAGTGAACCGGGGGTGGAATCTTTTGTTACACTATTGCTGCATGCCAACGGCAATAACACGCTAATACAGTTTGAACATGCAAATCTTGGCGCCGCCTCAAAACACAATTATCTGATAGGATGGCAAGGTGCTTTTGAAAAATTAAAACTTGCGCTGCATTAACTCTGCCTTTCACTGCCTCCTGCGGTGAAAGAAAACTTTTGTTTACCACAGCATTATGGACAACAGAAAGTAATTCGCAGTGAAATTGCGAAGATTATGGGTAAGTTCTATTCATCCAGTCAACCAAATAGGCCCAGCAATCCGAAGGGAACTCTGCATGTTTGGCACCCTTGATTATCCAGAGATCTTTTTTACTTGCATGTACACTATCATATAATATTTTAGTTTCTTTCAGATCAAAAAGTTCATCCTGATCGCCCATACCTACCAAAACCGGCACAGCCAGATCTTGACGGAACGAAAGTTCTTTTATATCGAACATTTGCAAAAACCTAAGTGTATACACAAATATTCGGAGTGAGTCATCCAAACCTTTCATGCCTTCTCTTTTGTAAGGAATAACAGGTGTACCCGGCCTAAGAACAGCACTCGTAAATATCTGCACTTTTTGCAGGAGAGGAATGGGAGGTGATGTTGCTTCCGGTCTTCTGTGATACGCACCTGATAATAAAACCAATCCTGCAATTTCTTTTGGTATCCGGTTGCCTATCTGAATCGCATGTGCCACACCCAAGCTATGGCCCAGTATTACCACACGTGAAAAACCAAGGCTCTTTACGTACCGTACTGCCTCTTCCATATCCAACAACCATCTTTCTTTACCGGGTGTATCGCCGCGCTTACCGCCGGAGAGGCCATGACCGCGGCTATCCAAACCAAATACAGTGTATCCTCCATTAGAGAGCGCTTTTCCAATCATGCCATACGGTGCGCTATGCGCGGTAACACCATGAAATATAATTACAGCAATATTTTTTTTCAGATGTGTGCTATCAGGTTGCCATTTTCTTAAGAACAGCGTTACACCATCTGATGTCTTCATCAGTTGATAGGGCTGCTTTATCTGGGCTCTGAGTGCCAACACATTTATCTGCGGGTTAACAGGTGTTTTCATCAGAAAAGTGATACTGAGTGCGGTAACTATCAGAATGGCGATAACAATTAAGAGGTATTTACCAATTTTCCGAATCATTAGCAGGGCTATTTAATTTGAAGGAGTTATAATGCTCATGAAAGTTATGAAAATCAGATTAGGATATCAAAGTATCCTCTTCGAAACAGTCATAGCCAAGAATGAAGCGATCTGCGTTACGAATAAAAGGGTGTTACTGGCTCTGAACGATCTTGGGCTAAAAGGGCTCCAAAAAATATTAATCCACAGAACACTTTGCTTTGTTCATCGCAGATACTTTGCTAAAAAGGCGAATAGGTCTTTTCTGATATACCCCGCATCAAACATTTCACCATAATGCGGCGCATTGGGTACTATGATCAGTTTATTGGTTACACCATTAAGATCCAGCCAGGAATGCAACATTTTTGATTGGGTGTTGGGTACCGACTTGTCGTTCTCGCCCTGCACAATTAAAAAAGGCGGATCATCTTTGTCAATATAAGTAACCGGGCTGGCACGCTTAGCCAGATCGGGCCTTTCAACAGGCGAGGCACCTATCAAAACATCTATCGGGTTATCAAGATTATTAACAGCGGGGTCCGGACTGCCACTTAAAACAATCAGATCGGATGGTCCATAAAAATCAAGCGCCAGTTTGATCTTAAAATGTACATCGGTATCGGCAGGATAAAAATCTTTCACCTGATTATTATTCGATAGTGCCAGTAAAGATGCAAGGTGCCCGCCGGCAGAAAAGCCAATCACCGCAATATTGTTTTGATCAATATGGTATTCTGCCGCATGCTGAAAAAGATATTCGATAGCCCGGTTACAATCCTGTATCTGTGCAGGAAATGCAGCCTGTGTGCTATAACGGTAATCAATTGAAGCCAGGGCATAACCACTGTCGATGAAGCCTTTCACAGTATTTGTCATATAGCCCATATCTGCATATTTGTCGTTCGACAACCATGCGCCTCCATGTATCCATACAACAAGCGGTAAGGGTTTGGCAGTATTTGGCGGGAGATAAATATCCAGCAAATGCCTTGGCAACGTATCGTTGGCATAAGCAATATTGGCATGGGTTATAGTGCCCTGCGGGAAAATTTTTTGAACGGGTGATGATTGTGCAGTGGCATATTGTGTAAACCCGGCAAACAATACAGCAAGCAGAAGAGTTGGTATTTTCATACAATCAAAGTAGAAAATTATTTTGATTGCGGGTGCAATTTTTTTCTGATTCAAATAACTGCGCCTTTGCGTCTTTGCGAGAAAAAATGCACGCAAAGGCGCGAAGGCGCAAAAAAATCGGCCCTATTAAAAATCAGATTGTCATACCACGCAGAGATATTTCTACGGTGCCAGCCGCTCAATAAGCCATTGATTGTTTTTTTGACGTGTGTACCGGATCCTGTCGTGCAGGCGGCTGCTGCGGCCCTGCCAGAATTCGATGCAGGTTGGTTTGATCACATATCCTCCCCAATGTTCGGGACGTGGAATTTCTCCTGATGCATATCTTTTCTCCAGCGCTGTCACATTTTTTTCGATCACTTCCCTATTGGCAATAACGGTACTTTGCGGCGAGGCCCAGGCACCAATGCGGCTTCCGGGTGGGCGGGACTGAAAATATTCTTCACTTTCTGCAGGTGCTATTTTTTCTACCACCCCGTCAATACGTACCTGGCGTTCCAACTCTTTCCAGAAAAATAACAGGCAGGCGCGTGGGTTTTCTGATAGTTCTTTTCCTTTATGACTGAGGTAATTGGTAAAAAATACAAACCCATTCTCATCATATCCCTTTAATAAAACTATTCTTGCAGATGGGGTGCCGTCTTTTGTAGCGGTGGCAAGTGTCATGGCATTTACTTCATAGATCTCGCTTTTCACGGCCTCATCCCACCATTTGGTAAACTGGTCAAATGCATCTGCGGCTACATCTGCTTCACTCAATACACTCATCATATAATCCGTACGTATATCTGCAATAGACTTATTCATAATCTGTTTTCATTTAAGAATACAAAGGTAATAAGCTGCGGGAAGCGGAGTATGATAAAAGTCAGGAGTCTGAGGTTTGGAGTCTGAGGTTTGAAGTCTGGAGTTAGGAGGTAGGAGTCTGGAGTAGGGAATGATTTTACTCCTGACTCCTAACTCAAGACTCCAAACTCTATTCTACTCCGTTATCTCAATATGCTTCGCCCTGTGTGTGCCTGAAATAAAGGTGTACACGGCAGGAATTACCAGCAGGGTTAATATCAGAGAGAACAACAAACCACCTACCACTACAATACCCAGTGGAATACGGCTGGTAGCCGCAGCGCCAAGACTCAATGCAATCGGCAAAGCACCAAGTGAGGTTGCAAGGCTTGTCATTAAAATAGGGCGCAGCCTTTGGGTGGCAGCTTCTACCACTGCCTGGCGTTTGTGCAATCCGAATTTTCTTTTCTGGTTGGCAAACTCCACAATCAGGATACCATTCTTGGTAACCAGACCTATCAGCATGATCATACCAATTTCGGAGAAGATATTCAGCGTTTGCTTAAAGAGGTATAAACTTAACAAAGCTCCCGCCAAAGCAAGCGGTACGGTTAACATGATAATGAACGGATCGAGGAAACTTTCGAATTGTGCGGCCAATACAAGGTATATCAACAAAAGAGCAAGCACAAATGCAAATACAATATTGGAAGAACTTTCCGAGTAATCTCTTGAAGGACCATTTAATGAGGTGTGATATGATTCATCAAGCAACCTGTCGGCAATGGCCTGCATGGCTTTAATACCATCGCCAATGGTTTTACCCTCTGCCAATGAAGCTGATATAGTTGCAGCTTTGTATCGGTTAAAGTGATACAATGTGGCAGGGTTACTGCTTTCAGTTAAATGCACCACTGCATCTAAAGGAATATTGTCGCCATTTTTATTACGTACATACAGGTTGCGGATATCATTCGGGGTATTACGTTTATCTCTTTCTACCTGTGCAATTACCTGGTACTGGAATCCATTCATGATAAAATAAGCAAGCCGGCCTCCACTAAATGCAGCCTGTATGGCAGCCACCACATCTGAGGTAGACAGGCCAAGGTCTTTTATTTTCATCCTGTCTACAGTAAGCTGCACTTCAGGTTTATTGAATTTGATGTTTACGTCTACATTCGAAAAGGTTTTATCTTTTCTTGCTTCTTCCAGAAATTTCGGAATCACTTCTTTGAGTTTGGACAGATCCTGGTTCTGCAAAATAAACTGTACCGGCAAAGAGCCGCGCGAGCCTAATCCAACAGCAATGGTTTGTTCTTCTATCGCAAAAATTCTGGCATCATTAAACCGCGATAGTTTTTTCTGCAGGTCGCCGGCAATTTCACTCTGGCTTCTTGTTCTTTGTTGCGGATCTGTCAATGCCAACCTTGGCGAAGAAGTGTTGGCAGATGAAACACCGCCAAACCCGGGCGTACGCGCAAATACAAAATCGCGCTCCGGAACTGAATCGTAGAGATAACTAGCCACCTCATCTCCCAGTTTCTGCATATAGTTATAGCTGGTACCTTCTGCCGCCGTTATAGAAAAACGAATGCTGCTCCTGTCTTCAATCGGGGCTATCTCGCTTTTTAAAGTACCCATCACCACCGCAATAATTGCACCGCAGGCCAGCACAATCACCCATGCCATCCATCTTATCTTCATAAAGCCTGTCAGCAATTTTCTATAGCCTCTTTCCATACCCGTAAAAAAGGGTTCTGTTTTTTTGTAGAACCAACCCTCGTGCGCATTCTGCGTATTCAGGTACACATTCAGTACCGGTGTAATGGTTAAGGATACAAATGCAGAGATTAAAACCGCGGCAGCCAGTGTTACGCCAAACTCGCGGAACAGCCTGCCCACAAAACCTTCCAGGAATATCACCGGCAAAAACACAACAGCCAGTGTGATGGACGTGGAAATAACCGCAAAGAAAATTTCCCTACTTCCTTCCAGTGCCGCTTTGCGGATGGGCATACCCTCTTCTAACTTTCGGAAAATATTTTCCGTTACCACAATACCATCATCCACCACCAACCCCGTGGCAAGTACAATACCCAATAAAGTGAGGATATTAACCGAGAAACCGGCAATATACATGATGAAGAAAGTAGACACCAGCGAAATAGGTATGTCTATCAACGGCCTCAAAGCAATTAACCAGTTGCGGAAGAAAAAGAAGATCACCAATACCACCAGTGAAAAGGAGATGATCATGGTTTCTTTCACTTCTTCCAGCGACTTGCGGATATTAACCGTATTGTCGATAAGCACATTAAATTCTATATCTGCTTTATTGGCTTTCTTTATCTGATCAAGCCGCTTATTAAATTCATTGGCAATCTCAATATTATTTGCGCCGGGTTGCGGAATAATGGCCAACCCCACCGCATTTACACCATTGTATTTCCAGGTCTGCTCTAATTGTTCAGGCCCCAATTCTATCTTGGCTATATCACTCAGCCTTACAATGCCGTTATTATCCTGTTTAATGATCAGGTCGCGAAACTGCTGTTCATTCTGCAGTCTGCCCAGCGCACGGATGATCATTTCAGTATTATTACCATAGATCTTTCCCGGCGGCAGCTCAATATTTTCGGTGTTGATGGCAGAGCGGATATCGGTGAATGCAACATTGTGGGCGCTCATTTTATCGGGGTTTAACCAAACCCGCATGGCATATTTCTTTTGCCCGAAAATATTTACCGAACTAACATCTTTAATGGTTTGCAATTGCTGTTGCAATACATTCTCTGCGTAATCGCTCAGCTCCAGTAAACTTTTTGTATGACTTTGTACCGCCAGTATCAAAATAAAATCGCTGTTGGCATCTGCTTTTGATACAATCGGTGGCGCATCAATATCCTGCGGTAAGCCCCGCTGTGCCTGTCCTACTTTATCCCGCACATCACTGGCAGCGGCTTCAAGGTCAACACCAAGGTTAAACTCAACAGTAATATTACTGCTGCCCAATGTGCTTGATGAAGAGATGGAACGGATACCCGGAATACCATTCACCTGTTTTTCCAATGGTTCGGTGATCTGGCTTTCTATAATATCTGAGTTGGCACCCGTATAACTGGTACTGATTGTGATGATGGGTGGATCAATAGCAGGATAATCTCTTACAGCCAGAAACGTGAAGCCTACTATGCCAAACAAAATGATCAGCAGGTTCATCACAGTAGCCAACACCGGCCGCTTTAACGATAATTCAGAAATATTCATAGCTGTCTGGCTGTTCTGTTTTGAGAGATAATGGAATGGGCGTTTACAACAATCAGTTAGTTAGCTGGTCAAGTGTTTTTACACTTCTAACTTTTAACTGTGCTTTTGGCCTGGCAAATAATACGCCGGTTACCACCACCGTATCGCCTGCCTGTATTCCCTTGGTTATTTCAATATTATTAGCCTGCCGGGCACCTGTTTCAACATTTACAAAAGCGGCTTTCCCGTTCTTTACCATTACCAATTGTTTGTTCTTATCATCTGGGATGATCGAATTGGTTGGTACAAGAATACTTTTCTGCTCCCTGTCGGCAGCAATCAATACTTTTACAAATGCACCGGGGTTTACTTTAGCATCCTGCAAAACTGCACGCACTTTTAAGTTCCTGGTGTTTTGATTGACCTGTGGTTCGGTAGCAATGATCACAGCCTTGCGCATGGTTTGCTCCCGGGCATCTATCTGAACAGTTACGGTATTTCCTTTTTTGATGAGCTTACTATATTCCTCAGGCAAAGTAAAATCGATCTTGATCTTATCTACCTGCTGAACCGTTGCAATAATGCTTGATGGAGATAAATAGGCTCCGGGACTAACCTGCCGCAATCCCACCAAACCGCTGAATGGCGCTTTTACCACGGTTTTATCAATCAATGATTGTGTATAGGCCATATCAGCTTTATAGCCATTCACTGCATTAAGCGATGCATCATAATCTGCCTGGTTTACTCCGTTTATGGCTAATAGTTTGCGTAGCCGTTCTTCTGTTTTAACAGCCAGGTCCAGTGCTACCCTTGTTTTATTAAGCTGTGCCTGCAGATCGGCATCGTTGATCCTGGCAATCACAGTACCCTGTTGCACATAAGCTCCTTCCGGAACATTCAGGTAAGTAAGGCGCCCGCTTACCTCAGGGTGTAATTCCACATACTCATTGGCCACTACAGAACCATTGGCTTCTATGGTATTACTGATCGATTGCGGACTTGCAATCATAACATCCACTATCACTGTTTGGGGAGTATTATTTGGTTTGGGAGCGTTCTGTTTGCTTTTACAGGCAACTATCAAAAGCAAACCCATCGGAACTAGGTACAGGCGTTTCAAAGGCTGAAGATTTAAAGGCCGTTAAAGATAAAAACAATTTATATCTGAGGGCACTTAATAATATGAATGGTTAGGGTAGCAAAATAATTCGGTCTATTAGCCTGTTTAATTCTTTTCCAGTGTAAATTCATGAAATAAACGGTTGCGCCCCCGATTGACTGACTAATCATCATCCCGAAAAAGCCATATGTACCAACTCACCATTACCCACCCAAAAAAAAGAGCGTTTATTACCGGTGCTGCCTCAGGCCTTGGCAAAGCTTTTTGTTATGAACTGGCCAAAGATGGCTGGACCATTGGCATGGCCGATATTAATATAACAGAACTGGAAGAAGCGGCTTCAGAAATAGAAAAATCAGGTGGCAAAACACTCCTCTTTCCTTTGGATGTGTCTGATAAAGAGCAATACAAAAAAGTTGCGGAAGATTTCCTGGCTAAAGCCGGCGGCATAGATCTTCTTTTTAACAATGCCGGTGTGGGCGATGGCGGTGGATTTGAAGAATATGCCCTCGAAAACTACGAGTGGATGGTAAGCATTAACCAGATGGGTGTTGTGTATGGCTGCTATTATTTTATCCCCGCGATGAAAAAGCAGCGATCGGGACATATACTCAATACTGCCAGTGCAGCCGCCATTGGTTGCGCACCTACCATGGGCGCTTACAATATGACCAAGGCTGCGGTAGTAGCCATTAGTGAAACACTTTATGGTGAATTGATGGACCATAACATTAGTGTTTCGTGCATCCAGCCAACTTATTTTAAAACTAATGTGGTACGTTATGCCCGTGGAGGTGATTTTGTGAAAAAAGCTACACAGATGTTTATTGAAAAATCAGGACTGGAAGCAGATGAAGTGGCGCAGGAGATACTGAACAGGGCGGGTAAAAAAGAATTGTACATCATTTTGCCAAAAAATGCGCGAAAGATGTGGTTTTTGAAACGCCTTGCACCAACCTGGTTCAGAAAAAAAGTGAAAGAGCAGTTTATGGAGGCCATGAATAAAGCGATGAGAAGATCACGATAGTTTAACTGCAAAGCCGTTAAAACACAATGGAACGCAAAGACATCCTTGCAAAACCTTGCGCCATCGCGTCTTCTGCGGTTAGTAAAAAAATATCAGTATGACAGCAAATCAGATTTTTAGTCTCGAAGGAAAAGTAGCCCTTGTAACCGGCGCCAGCAAAGGCATTGGCGAAGCTATTGCCCGTTATTTTGCCGCATGCGGCGCCAAAGTTGTGATTAACTCACGTAAACAGGAAGAGCTTGATAAAGTAACCGAAAGCATCAAAGCCGAAGGCGGTAACTGCACCGGCATTGCCGCCAATGCAGGCGAGATTGCTGCCTGTAAAATTTTGGTTGATAAAGTAGTGGCGCTGCACGGCGGTATTGATATCCTCGTTAATAACGCGGCATCAAACCCTGTTTACGGACCTGTTGTTGAATGCGAAGAATGGGCCTTTGATAAGATCATGAACGTAAATGTAAAAGCCCCTTTTGAACTGGGTAAACTGGTACACCCCATCATGAAACAACGTGGCGGCGGCAGTGTAATTAATATCAGTTCCATTGCAGGACTCACACCTGATCCCGGGTTGGGTATCTATTCTGTTTCCAAAGCCGCACTTAATATGTTAACCAAAGTAACGGCCAAAGAATGGGGGGCAGATCATATCAGGGTTAATTCAATTTGCCCGGGACTGATCAAAACAAAATTTTCTGAAGCGCTTTGGCAAAACGAGAAATGGTTAACTCATTTTGTAAAACAATTGCCCATTGCGCGTATGGGAACCGTAGAAGAAATTGCCGGGCTGGCTTTATTTCTGGCATCCGACGCATCGGGCTATTGCACAGGAACTGTTTTTACAGCCGATGGAGGAATTACTATTTAATGATAACGTGTTGTGCTCCTATTAAAATCTATATGTCTATATGTACTGATGCGTTTTCTTTTAAAAGTATTTAACCATGCATTTATCCTTTATTTCAAAGCTTTTTTTAAAACACATAGATACATAGGAAAACAAAAAAGAAACATAGCCCCTGAACTATATGCCCTGTTTCCTAACCTATGTAACTATGTGTTTAATACAACACGTTAATTTAGAATAAAACAACGCATATTTTTTGAACTCTTTTTCTTCGTTTTTCTCTTATCGGAACAATGCGCTTTAAAAATTCATGCTGTATGTTTCAATAGAAGAAAGACAGAAGAAAAGAAGAGAGGACTTATTTCGGCATTGCCGTTTTACATTCGAAAATACAATTTTATGGAAGCCCTATTTGCTACAGAAAGATTAGAGAAAATATTACCAATAGTAAGAGCATTTGTGTTTGACGAACTGGTGCCGCTTGAAAAAGATCATCTTACACGCCCATTTAAACAAACAGAAAAGATCTTACAGCAAAAAAGAGAGAAAGTAAAAGCAATGGGCTTATGGAACCTGCACCTCCCAAAAGAAGAAGGCGGACAGGGATTAACACTTTGCGAGTTCGGGCAGATCAGTGAAGTATTATCACTGGCGCCATATTACGGTCAATACACTTTTAATTGCCAGGCGCCCGATATCGGCAACACAGAACTCATCAGCAAATTTGCATCGCCATCTATCAAAGAAAAATTTTTACAACCCCTGCTTGAAGGAAAGATCAGAAGTTGTTTTTCTATGACTGAGCCTGAGTTTGCAGGATCTAACCCAACCCGTTTGGCAACAACCGCTGTTCGTGATGGAGATGAGTATGTGATCAACGGGCATAAATGGTTTACCTCTTCTGCTGATGGCGCCTCTTTTGCAGTGGTGATGGCGGTAACCAACCCCGATGCAAAGCCGCACGAGAGAGCCAGCATGATCATTGTACCAACCAATACACCGGGCTTCGAACTTGTTCGCAACATCCCCATCTTTGGCGAAACAGGCGAGGGCTGGGCAAGTCATGCAGAGATCAATTATAAAAACTGCCGCGTACCCGTTACCAACCTGATTGGCGAAGAAGGCATGGGTTTTCGTTTGGCACAGGAACGTTTAGGTCCGGGCCGCATACACCATTGCATGCGGTGGGTGGGTATTGCAGAAAAAGCATTAGATCTTTTATGCCAGCGCGCCGTTACAAGAGAAATGGAAGAAGGTGTAATGCTGGGCGAGAAACAGTTTATACAGGGCTTTATTGCAGAGAGCCGGGTAGAAATTGATGCTTCACGTTTATTGGTTCTGCGCACTGCTTATAATATTGACCGGCAGGGAGCCAAAGCCGTTCGCGACCAGATATCGGGCATTAAATTCTATGTTGCCAATATGGTGTTGAAAGTGTTGGACAGGGCCATACAGGTACATGGTGGTATGGGATTAACAGACGAAACCATGCTTCCTAATCTTTACCAGCACGAGCGTGGCGCCCGCATTTGGGACGGTGCCGATGAAGTGCACAAACAAAGCATCGCATTAAACATCTTAAAAAAATACGGTCTCGATATTAAAAAGAAACGATAACGCTCTGTGACCCTCCAATGTTTCCGGGCCTCTGTGTTGAAAAACTAAGACCGATGATGTCAGAACCCTGCAAATTTTTTTTTAACACAGAGAGCACAGTGGTACATAGATTCACAGAGATTTTGTAAAGCCAGTATAAACACATGCATTACGATAGCAATACCGTTCCGGTAAAAGAGGAAGAACACCTGGATCTTTCCAAACTCAATCAGTACCTGCACCGGCACGCCCCTGAAATGGGCGAGGTAAAAGAGATTGGCCGCTTTACCGGTGGTTATTCCAATCTCACCTACTGCCTGCAAACAGCGGCTAAAGAATATGTGTTACGCAAACCACCTGCCGGGGCCAATATTAAATCGGCGCACGATATGGGCAGGGAGTTTCGGGTATTGTCTTTACTAAAACCTCACTATCCAAAAGTTCCTTCACCCATTATTTATTGCGATGCTGCCGATATTATCGGTGCTCCTTTTTATGTGATGGAAAAAATGCCCGGTATTATTCTGCGTGCAGGCAATGCACCTAAAATGAATATACCGGCCGAAACTTACCGGCAACTTTCAGCATCTCTGGTTGATAATCTTGTGGCGCTGCATGCACTGAACATACAGGCTACCGGCCTTGACCAACTGGGCAAACCGGAAGGCTATGTACAACGCCAGGTAGCGGGCTGGACCAAAAGATATTACGCTGCAGAAACAGATAAGATTGAAACAATGGATGCAGTGGCCAAATGGATGGAACAAAATTTACCGGTAAACCAGCAACCCGCATTCCTGCATAACGATTACAAGTATGATAACCTGTTGCTGAACCCCGATGACCTGACACAGATTGCTGGTGTGCTTGATTGGGAAATGTCTACCGTAGGCGATCCGTTAATGGACCTTGGCGCCACACTGGCATATTGGTTTGAAGATGGTGAAGGAGAGGTTTTTAAATATTACAACTTAACCTGGCTGCCGGGTAATTTTACAAGAAAAGAAATAGTAGAACGCTATGCGCTGAAAAGCGGAAGAGATCTGTCTGACATTTCATTTTATTATGTATTCGGGCTATTTAAAAACGCCGTAATTGCCCAGCAAATCTATCACCGCTGGAAACAGGGCCATAGCAGCGATGCAAGATTTGGCGCTTTGTTACCGATGATCAAATTACTGGGTGCAAAGGCTGAGATGGCGATAAATAAAAAACAGATCTAACATTGGATTATATTAACCCCGGCTTAAAAGCCGGGGTTATAAAAAATTTCGCATAGACAAATTTGAGTCTCAACTACCAGATTCACTTCAACATTCAATATTCCTTTTTCAATATTCATCATTCCTACTCCTCTCTCCTCCGCAAATATCCCCTGATCTTTGTAGCCTTATATTGCTCAAAACTTGTTTGAATATAATAGCCCAGCTCCAGATCGTTCAACAACTGTACCACTTCATACTCGGGCCGGTAGCGGGTCATGAAAGTATCCAGTTCAGGAGATTGCAGCTTGGTGATCTTTCTCACAAATTGTTTTGTGTAACGGCTGCCTACATATTTATCCCGCTCCTGCTCCAATAAACGCTTTTGTAAACTCAGGATACTCCTGTTCTTTTTTACACGGAACATATCAATGATCGCATCAAGATCAAAGCCTACTGTTAAACCACCCGGACTATAACCGGGGTTACTGCTAAGCCGGAGCGAAGGTTTTTTGTAGTCGAATATTTTCGCGTAATCTTTCCGGTTCTGCATAGAATCGTATTTGTAATAACTGTTCCGCACTTTTACGGCAGGTAGTTCTGTGGCCCGCACATGGATCATCACATTAAAATTATCCTGGTTCGAAATGGTGTCTACCAGATATTTCATGGTTGTTTTACCAATTAGTCCAAACCAGATCGAGTCTTTTTTTAAAACCGTGATGATGTATTTCCCCAGCGAATCTGTAATGGCGCCTTTGCCTGAAGAACTGAATACTGCCACTGCCTCTAACGGGCGCTTTGCCGAAATATCATACACAGTGCCGCTGATGGTAACAAACTGCGCATTTGCTTTCTGCAAAAACAATACTGAGCCTATTACCCATAAAGCACCAACAATAAGCAGTCGTTTTCTCAAGTCCATCATTTAGGCTGTAATATTAAAGCAGCAAAAGCAGAGTACAAGAAATGTAAAGGGAATTAACTATGTTTTTGCAACCGTTCTTGCGAGGCACGAAGCAACCTGTGGCTGGCATAAGGTGGTTTACATGCGGGACACAGGTTGCTTCGTCGTTCCTCCTCGCAAGGACGGTTAAATTTTTTTATAAACGCCCTAAGGTGGGGTTTTGGATGCAGGTGGGTTATTGAACTTGTAAGATTGTTGTGGACACGAAGCAACCTCTGGCTGGCATAAGGTGGTTTACATGCGGGACACAGGTTGCTTCGTCGTTCCTCCTCGCAAGGACGGTTAAAATTTTGTGTAAACGCACGAAGGCGGGGTTTTGGATGCAGGTGGGTTATTGAACTTGTAAGATTGTTGCTTCGTCGTTCCTCCTCGCAAGGACGGTTAAAATTTTTTGTAAACGCACGAAGGCGGGGTTTTGGATGCAGGTGGGTTATTGAACTTGTAAGATTGTTGTGGACACGAAGCAACCTCTGGCTGGCATAAGGTGGTTTACGTGCGGGACACAGGTTGCTTCGTCGTTCCTCCTCGCAAGGACGGTTAAAATTTTTTGTAAATGCACGAAGGCGGGGTTTTGGATGCAGGTGGGTTATTGAACTTGTAAGATTGTTGTGGATACGAAGCAACCTCTGGCTGGCATAAGGTGGTTTACATGCGGGACACAGGTTGCTTCGTCGTTCCTCCTCGCAAGGACGCGGTTAAAATTTTGTATCAATTATATAAGGCAACATGGCCCTCCATGTGGGCCAGTCGTGGGTTATATCGGCGCCCCATACATCCAGATCGTACCAGATGCCTTTGTTGTATAAAATACCGGCAAAGCGTTTGGAAGCTTCAGGGTCTTCGTATGCGCCACTGCCTGTATAAATATGTATATGATGGCTGGCTTTGATTTTTTCGAGATACCATTCGTCGGTAAGATTGGGCATGTAATGCTCCGGACTGTTATAATACACCTGCTCGTCAAAAAATCCTTTGGTGTATTCGGTAAGATTGTACACGCCACTCATACTGATCACGCCGTTAATAATATCGGGTCTTTTTAGAAAAAGGTTCATGGCATGCAGGGCGCCAAACGATGCGCCGCAGGTATAGATCATGGTTTCGTTGCTGGTGGCGTTGCGGATATACGGGATCACCTCATTAAACACATATTCGTTAAACTGGTTGTGGCGGATGGCTTTATGCTCGGGCAACATCTCGTTATTCATCCAGCTTTCTTTGTTCATACTGTCGATGCTGAACACCCTCAGTTTACCGGCATTGATCAGTGGCGATAAGGCATCTATCAGTTGAAAACGTTCATACTCCAGGTAATCTGCCGCAGCGGTAGGTATCAATAATAAAGCAAACCCATAATGGCCATAAGCGGCAATAGGCATCTCTTTCCCCAATGCGGGGCTGTGCCAGGAGGTAAGTACTCTGTTCATGGGCGGGTATTATTCAATACAGGTTTTCCTGATCTCTTTCCAAAGATCACGATAACATTGTGCCGCATAACTGCTATGGGCAAATGTTTCAAGCGGCGCTTCGTGAATGCCCATTTTTTCTACATCACTCAGGTAAGGGATATAACTTTTCAGGAAGACCTTATCCTTATAAAATTCATTCATCACTTCATGATGCAGGTTTTTCCGGTGGTCTACCATGCTGAAGAAACATTTGAGCTTGCCCGCATCCAGGCCATTCTCTTTAAAATAAGCAGCTACTGTTTCAAAAGAGCGGATGGATAAAGTAGTTGGGATATTGGGCATCAGCACCCAATCAACTCCGCTAAAAACAGCATCGTGCAATAAAGAGATACCGGGCGGGCAATCCAGTATCACCACATCATAGTCTTTTTTCAAAGACGAGAGCAGTGATGAGATCTTCTTTTTGGATTGCTTCATTTCACTTAATAAAACATCTGCATTGCGGGCCGAGAGATCGGCAGGAATGATATCGAGGTTTTCATAAGCTGAGCTTTGAACGGCATCCAGTAATTCCATCTCATTACTCAGTAATTTTCTGGATTCGTTTTTTGTACTGGCTGTTGCGCCCAGATAAAAAGAAGAGGAACCCTGCGGGTCCATATCCCATATCAGTGTTTTATAGCCTTCTTTGGCAGCTAAATACGCCAGGTTAATGGTGGCGGCAGTTTTGCCTACACCACCTTTGAGGTTGTAAAGTGCTATTGTGACCATACTCTAATATACAGGATTTCCGTAATTATTCAATAACTACAGGCATTTTATAGCGAAGAGGGTGTTGCACGCAAGGGCGCAAAGGCGCAAGAAAATCTCTTTAACTAATTTAACCCCTTTTAACCATCTTTAACTTCTTTAACCTTTTTAACCCCTTTTAACCTCTTTAACTTCTTTTAACCCTCTTTAACCTCTTTAACCATTTTACCCTCCTCAAACCAGCCACCCCAACAACAAACACCCCAGCACCACAAAAGGGGCGGGAATACGGTTACTGTTGAGCAGGAAAAAAGTAACCGCCACAATCAGCAGATCCCAGATACCGATCATGCTGCCATTGATCAGCGAATGCAGAAATGTATCTTTTATCAGGTAACAGGTAGCGCCGGTCATAATACCTACCACTGCTGCATTAATACCCTCTAATGAGCGGTATATCACTGCATACTTTTTCAGGTTATGCCAAACAGGGAAGAAAAAAAGAACTAATAAAGCGCTGGGCAAAAAAATGGCCACCATACCAATGATGCAACCCAATAATTGTAAACCGGGCCCCTCATCGCGCAACACCATGCCCCCGGTAAAAGCGCCAATAGAAAATACCGGGCCGGGTATGGCACGTACAATACCGGAGCCGGTTAAAAAATCTGCCCTGCTCATCCGTAATACTTCACGTTTGGTTTCCTGCACACGTTTTGTTTCAGGGCGGGTTACATATTGTTCGTACATCAACGGCATTAATACATCGCCTCCGCCAAAAACAAGACTACCAAAACGATAGGCATTTTCGAAAAGATTGTACGCTTTCCTGTTGTGCCAGTTCTGCCGGCTGGCTGTTTCGGAGAGATAACCGGCAATGCCAAAAAGAGCCAGGAAAATAAGCATGTTACCCCATTTGATCTTCTTGGGCAGAATGCCTTTTTGCGGGATCCGTTTATCGCTGAAATTGGTAGCAATACCACCCGCAATAATTAAAGCCGGAAAGATCCATGGTGTTTTAAATGCCACGAAAGTAGCAACCGTAGCAATGAGCATGATCACCGTGGTGATTGTATTATGCACCGCTATCCCAAATATCCTGAAAGTAGAATAGGCAATAAAGCCGATGGCCATGGGCTGGATAAACTTGAATACGCTCACATTAAGCCCCATATCATCAAAATAATCCAGCAGAAAAGAAATGCCGCCCATCAGCGTGCAGGCTGGTAAGATCCAGATCAATAAGGTGAGGATGGCTAATGGAATACCACCTCTTTTATACCCTATCAGGGTAAGGGTTTGTGTAGATGAAGCGCCGGGCAGTAGCTGACAAAAGCCATTGTATTCTATCAGTTCCTCTTCTGTAAGGTCTTTGCGCTGCTGCACAAAAGTTTTCATCATCATCCCCATATGCCCCTGCGGACCGCCAAAAGCTGTAATGCTGTGTAAGAACACAGCACGCAAAAAACGGTTATGTCTGAATAGTACCAAGGGGGCGATGGTTACTGAATGAGGAGGGAAATTAAACAAAATAATCAACCGGGGATGGAAACAGGCATTCTCCGGGTTCTTCTTATTGCGCCCTTGCGCCTTTGCGTGCAAAATTATTCTCGCAAAGACGCAAAGGCGCAGAAATTAATTATTCCTATTTTTTTAACCCTATTTCTCTCAGTCGCTCATCCAAATATTCCCCCGCAGTAGCATCAGCGTAGGCTTTGGGATGTGTTGCATCAATACAGCTTTCCAAACAGGCCAGGCTCATACTGCTTTTGGGATGCAGGAAGAATGGCATGGAAAAACGGCTCGTATGCCAAAGCTCTTTTGGCGGGTTAACCACACGGTGAGTGGTGCTTCGGAGTTTATTATTGGTGAGGCGTTGCAGCATATCGCCTACATTAACCACAATCTGCTCGGGTAAAGAAGTAACGCCTACCCAGTTGCCCTGTTTGGTCAGTATCTGCAATCCATCTGCCGAAGCGCCTACCAGTAAAGTGATCAGGTTAATATCCTCATGCTGCTCGGCACGGATAGCGCTTTTGGGTTCGGATGTGATGGGCGGATAATGTATGCACCGTAATATGGAATTGCCTTTCTGAACATGCTCATCAAAATAATGTTCATCAAGACCAAGGTATAAAGCGATGGCCTGCAGCAATGCTGTTCCGCTTTTTTCAAAATTACGGTAAGCATTGAAGATGGTACTGTTGAACATCGGTATCTCATCTACCGAAACATTATCGGGGTATTCTGATTTGAGGGGATCACTATTATCTACTATCTGCCCGTACTGGAAAAATTCTTTCAGATCGGGCGCCTCGCTGCCTTTGGCATGTTCGCGGCCAAAACTGGTATAGCCACGCTGGCCGGCAAGGCCAGCAATTTCGTATGTAAGTTTTTTCTCCAGGGGCAGTGAAAAAAACTGCTGAACATATTCGTATTGATGGGCGATCAGTTCATCAGGTACACCATGGTTTTTTACGGCTACAAAACCAACCTCTTCATACGCTTCGCCAAGGGCCTGTACAAAAGCGGCTTTCCGCTTTGCATCGCCACTGAGAAAATCTGCCAGATCAACAACTGGAATAGACATAGTTCGTTAGATTTTAGAATGAGTAAATAGCACCGGTTTGGAAAATTACAAAACAACCACCAGATCTCAGATAGTGTGGGCAAGATGGATATCCGGAAGATTTTTATCAACTTTACCCAATGAGTCAAAAATACATCCCTGTTATATTGGTCATTGGTTTGCTGCTGTCTTCCTGCAGTAACAAAATTCACCAGTACGCTTCTCTTTATACTTTTACCAATCCTGTAGGCACGCCCGATTACAGCAACCTTGATCATTGGGCGGCGCATCCTTATAAAAAAGATCCGTCAGACAGTGTGCCGCGTCCGTTGCGGAAAAATTACCTGCCAGATTCAACCGTTGATGTTTTCTTTATACATCCAACCACCTATACAGATAAAGAAAAAGCATTGGGATGGAATGCGCCGGTAGATAATGCCGAACTGAATGCCAAAACAGATTATACCACCATTTTATTACAGGCCAGTATTTTTAATGAGGCCGGAAGGGTTTTTGCACCAAGATACCGGCAGGCAAATTTATCAAGCTATTTCCCCAAAGATGCCAGCGACTCAACGCATGCCATAGCCGCTTTTGAGCTTGCTTATGAAGATGTAAAAACCGCATTTATCTATTATCTGCAGCACCATAATAACGGCAGGCCCATCATTATTGCCTCTCATAGCCAGGGCACCACTCATGCCAAGCGTTTATTAAAAGAATTTTTTGAAGGCAAACCCTTGCAAAACCAATTGGTTGCCGCTTATTTAGTGGGTATGTTTTTGCAACCGGATTATTTCAATTCTATCAAACCCTGTACCACCCCCTACCAAACCGGTTGTTTCTGCGGTTGGAGAACATTTAAAGAAGATTATAAACCTGATTATGTGTTGCAGGAAAAGTTTGTGTCGGTTGTTACTAACCCGTTAAGCTGGGATACAACGGTTCCCGTTGTTGGCAGGTCTGGTAATAAGGGTGGCATATTGCTGAAGTTTAACAAAGTAATTAAACGCGTAACCAATGCAAAAATGGGTAACGGGGTTTTATGGACAGAGAAACCGCATTTTACAGGCAATATCTTCCTCACCACTAAAAACTACCATGTTGCCGATATGAACCTTTTTTACATCAGCATCAGGGAAAACGTCAGGTTGCGGGTGGCGGCTTATAGAAAAAAATAGGTTCCGTTTAAAACGGAACCCTTGTATATATACCCCCAATCCCACCTGCGGCGGGACAACTTCATTGTTTCTCGAAACGGATCGATTTAATAAATATGCCGCCACAAAAAGCATTCATTACATAGCGGCCACTAACCAGGTCCTGCATATTTAATTCAAGCTGTTGTTTGCCTTCGGTAATGGTTGCTTCCATGGTTTTAGCAATACGTCCTTCCAGGTCCAATACTTTTAGTATCAGCCTGCCGGTTTTATCGGCCAGTACGGTAACATAGCTCAGATCATCTACCAGGCCTGGTTGCAAATTCTGGATATACATGCCCATAACATTTAAGAAATTAACACTAACGCAGTACCATCCGGGGATATAGTATTGACACATAATATGCCACCGGCGCTGCACAAATATGGTAACTATACCAGCATTTATTATGCCGTTTGTCCAGAAACGGGAATTTTCCCGTAAAGCAAACGGGCTAAAGCCCATTACTTTAAAAATACCACTAACCCCAGCCTTAAGGCTGGGGTTAGAACAGCAATATTGATTACCGGGCTTCAGCCCACATCGCATTCCTCATAAAAAAAGCCCACTCAAACCGAGCGGGCCCTTCATAAAAAATCATATCAAAATCCGCGAAGCCTGAGATTCCCTTTTCCGCAGATCTCTCCAGATATGGAAATAGCATTAAGTTACATTTTAGACCGGCTGCTTAGCATCATTAATGTAAGCGTTCAAACAGTTGAGATAGTAAACAATTTACCCAAATTAGTATTTGAATAATCACTTGAGACTATTCAGGGCTAAAGCCCATTACTTTAAAAATACCACTAACCCCAGCCTTAAGGCTGGGGTTAGAACAGTTATATTGATTACCGGGCTTTAGCCCACATCGCATTCCGCATAAAAAAGCCCGCTCAAACCGAGCGGGCTCCTTCATAAAAAATCATATCAAAATCCGCGAAGCCTGAGATTCCCCTTTCCGCAGATCTCTCCAGATATGGAAATAGCATTAAGTTACATTTTAGACCGGCTGCTTAGCATCATTAATGTAAGCGTTCAAACAGTTGAGATAGTAACCAATTTATCCAAACTTGTATTTGAATAATCACTTGAGACTATTCGGCTAAAGCCCATTACTTTAAAAATACCACTAACCCCAGCCTTAAGGCTGGGGTTAGAACAGCAATATTGATTATCGGGCTTTAGCCCACATCGCATTCCTCATAAAAAAAGCCCGCTCAAACCGGCGGGCTCCTTCATAAAAAATCATATCAAAATCCGCGAAATCCGCGATCCGCATCAATTACCATACACACTCAAAAACTTGATCCGCATAATTTTTAACTGCTCCCAAGTATAATTATTCTCGCTTAATTCTTCCTGCGCTACCTGCAGGGATGAGGTTTGGCAGCTTTTAAAATATTCAATGATCTCTTCCTGGTCGTATTCATCCAGCCATTCGTCAATGGCATAATCAAGATTCAGCTTGGTACCACTGGCGGCAATGGTTTCCATTTCTTCCAGTAACTCATCTAACTTAAGGCTCTTGTTTTTGGCTATGGTTTCCAACGGTATCTTCTTATCTACATTCTGGATAATGTAGATCTTGTTGCTGGCTTTATTGGCCACGCTCTTCATCACAAAATCGTCCGGCTTTTCAATATCATTCTCGGCTACATATTTGGCAATGAGTTCTACAAAGGGTTTACCGTATTTAATAGACTTGCCTTTGCTTACGCCCTGGCATTTTTCCATCTCTTCCAGTGTGGTTGGATAAATGGTGGCCATATCCTGCAAAGAGTTTTCCAAAAAGATCACAAATGGCGGCAGACTTTTTTTCTTTGCTTCTTTCTGCCGCAATTCTTTCAGCATCTCAAACAATTTCTCATCGGCCGCGGCGCCTGTTTGTGAGGCATTCTCTCCTTCATCTTCATCAAATTGCGCCTCTTCAAATAAATTATTCAGCACAATTTTGAAGGATGATGGTTTCTTCAGAAACTTCTCGCCTTTATCGGTAAGTTTAAGCAGGCCGTATTCTTCAATGTCTTTTTTGATCAGGTTTTCGAGCAGCATCTGCCTTACCAAACTGTTCCACAAATGACTGTCCTTATCCTTCCCAATCCCAAACACGGGCAATGCATCGTGCCGGTAAATATTGATCTGCGGGGTTAGTTTACCCATCACCACATTAACAACATAATCGGTAACAAAACGCTCATCCAGCGCTTTAACCACTTTCAGCATTTTCACCACATCTTCTTTGGCCTCAATTTTTTCTTTGGGGTGAAGGCAGTTATCGCAGTTGCCGCAATTGGGCTGGTCCCAATCTTCTCCAAAATAATGGAGCAGTATTTTACGGCGGCATACGGCACTTTCTGCATACGCCACTGTTTCATCAATCAGTTGCGCGCCCACTTCTCTTTCGCTGAGTGGTTTATCACGCATCAGGTGTTCCAGTTTCGACACATCTTTGTGCGAATAATACAACACACAAATTCCTTCCATACCATCACGCCCGGCCCTGCCTGTTTCCTGGTAATAGTTTTCGATGGATTTGGGGATATTAAAATGTATCACATAACGGATATCCGGCTTATCAATACCCATCCCAAAGGCAATAGTGGCAACAATTACCTGTACATCTTCGTTCAAAAACTGGTCCTGCCGGTCTGCCCTTAATTTCTGATCTAAGCCAGCGTGATAGGCAACAGCTTTGATCTGGTTAGCTACCAATATTTCTGCCAGTTCTTCGGTGGTTTTACGGTTAAGGGTATAAATGATACCGCTCTTGCCTTTATGCCCGGTGATGAATTTTACAATGCTTTTAATTGTTTGGTCTTTCTCAATCTTGGGCTGAATCTCATAATAGAGATTAGCGCGGTTAAAAGACGATAAGAATATGTTTGGATCGCGCAGTCCCAGGTTTTTAACAATATCACTTTTTACTTTAGGTGTTGCGGTAGCTGTTAAAGCAACCACCGGGATATCCGGGTTAATGATGTCCATCATTTCGCGTAAACGTCGGTATTCCGGTCTGAAATCGTGCCCCCATTCCGATATACAATGCGCCTCATCTACCGCAAAAAAGGAGATAGGCAGATCGCTGAAGTATTCAAGGTTCTCCTGTTTGGTAAGGGTTTCGGGTGCAACGTATAAAAGTTTGGTTTTGCCGGCGGTAAGATCATCCTTTACTGCTTTTATCTGTCCTTTATTTAAGGATGAGTTCAGAAAATGCGCTACCTCGTCATTCTCGCTGTAACCGCGAACAAGGTCTACCTGGTTTTTCATTAAGGCAATAAGGGGAGAAACAATAATAGCGCAGCCGGGCATAATCATAGCAGGAAGCTGGTAACACAAACTCTTACCGCCACCGGTGGGCATGATTACGAATGTGTCTTTCCCGTTTAATACACTGTTAATCGCTTTTTCCTGTGTGCCTTTAAACTCCCGGAACCCGAAATATTGTTCCAGAGCACCGTAAATATCGTAGGTATGGGAGGCCTGCTCCTTCTTTTTGGCTGCCTTTTGGGCAACTGGTGATTTAGCAGGTGTAACCGGGGCTTTTGGAGTTTTTTTCTTAGTACTTGTTGCCATGTATCAAAATCTGTTTTCATCCCGCACGGCGAGAACGCTTACGAACATATAATTTAGTTCATTTGCCGGAAATATTCGCTTAAAAGTTTTAAACGGCCTGGTTTACTGAGAAACGTATCCGGCAGTGATGTTTGTTCCCTTAGGTATTAGCAGAAAGCTTATTAAAAAGGCTCACGAAGTTAATGAAGTATGGGCGCAATACCTTCACTTTGCCGTTAAACTTTACCTTTGCAGGGCATGAATTTAACAATTAAACAAACGGCATTGCGAACCATTGAACTGGAAGCAGCCTCCGTGGCCGGTTTAACCGGCTTTATTGATGCCTCATTTACAAAAGCGGTAGAAACAGTTCACCAGTGTAAAGGCCGGCTGGTTATCAGTGGTATTGGTAAAAGCGCCATTATCGCCCAGAAGATCGTTTCTACCCTTAATTCTACCGGAACACCTTCCCTGTTTATGCATGCGGCAGATGCCATTCATGGCGATCTGGGTATGGTGCAGCAGGATGATGTGGTAATGATCATCAGTAAAAGTGGTGAGAGTCCTGAGATAAAGGTGCTGGTACCCCTGATCAGGAATTTTGGCAATATATTAATTGGCATGGTGGGTAATACCGAAAGTTTTCTGGCAGCACAGGCTGATATTACCCTGAATACCACGGTTAGTAAAGAAGCCTGCCCCAATAACCTGGCGCCAACCAGCAGCACTACTGCTCAAATGGTGATGGGTGATGTGCTTGCTGTTTGCCTGATGCAGTTGAATGGATTCAGCGGACAGGATTTTGCCAAATTCCATCCGGGAGGCAACCTGGGCAAACGGTTATACCTGCGGGTGGCAGACCTGATCATTGCCAATCAACGCCCGGCGGTTTTGTCAACTGCGTCTTTAAAAGAAGTTATTGTAGAGATTACCGAAAAAAGATTAGGTGTTACTGCGGTTGTTGATGCCAATAACAAAGTACTGGGCATCATCACCGATGGCGACCTGCGAAGAATGCTGGAGAAAAGCGATAATATTCAGTCTATCACTGCCAAAGACATATTTACACCAAGTCCCAAAACGGTTTCCGCATCTTTACTGGCTGTAGAGGCGTTGGATCATATGCGAAACAATGATATCAGCCAGCTGATCGTTGAAGAGAGCGGAACCTATCTTGGTATTTTACACATTCACGATCTGATCAGGGAAGGAATCGTTTAAACCTAAGTTATTACGGGCTACATTGAATAAGCCTGTAAATTGCACCCGCAAATGGGCAAATCATAACCTTGCAGCACCTATGAACAAACATCATTACGTAGCGATCATGGCAGGTGGTATTGGCAGCCGCTTCTGGCCAAGCAGCCGTACAGCTTACCCAAAACAGTTCCTCGATATATTAAATACAGGTAAATCATTGATACGCTGGACCTATGAGCGTTACACTGATTTTATTCCTGCCGAAAATATTTTTGTAGTTACCTCATCAGAGTATGCGCATATTGTAAAAGAGCAGATACCGGAAATGGGCTATGAAAATATTTTGAGTGAGCCCAGCCGGAAAAATACAGCACCCTGTGTAGCTTATATATCATTCAAATTGATGCAACAGGATCCGGAAGCATCGTTGATCATTGCGCCGAGTGATCACCTGATCCTCGACAATGAGAATTTCCGGAAGATCACCTTACAGGCTTTGGAATTTGCAGATCATATCAAAGCATTAGTTACACTGGGTATTAAACCAACTCATCCCAATACAGGCTACGGTTATATACAACATGCCCCGCTTGCTGCGGCAGATGGTATTTACCAGGTAAAAACCTTTACCGAAAAACCTAACCTCGAATTAGCAAAAACCTTTCTGGCCAGTGGCGATTTTTTATGGAACGCGGGCATTTTTGTGTGGAAAGTAAAGACCCTGATCAAAGCTTTTGAACAGTATCAAACAGAAATGTTTGAACTCTTTGATAGCGAAAAAGAACATTTTAATACTGATGGAGAACAAGAGGCGATCAACCGGATCTATCCTTTATGTACCAATGTTTCCATCGACTTTGCCATTATGGAAAAAGCCGATAATGTATATGTGATCCCTTCTTCTTTTGGTTGGAGCGACCTTGGCACATGGAACAGTGCTTATGATAATTTTGAAAAAGATTACCTGGGTAATGCCGTAGCCGGCGATAATGTGATTGTAATTGACGCTACCAAATGCATGGTATCTGCACCAAACGATAAACTGTTATTATTACAGGGATTAGATGATTTTATTGTGGTAGATACAAAAGATGTATTGCTGATCTGTAAGAAAGATAAAGAGCAATCTATCAAAGAATATGTGGCAGAGGTGAAGCGGAATAAGGGGGACAAGTATCTCTGATTGCGCGGATTTAAGTATGATTTCGCAGACCAGAGATGTCGTTGCCTTGCACTGGCCTTGGCGATACCCATGTTGTAAGTATGCCCTTCATCTTGATGATTTAGAGGTGAACAGGTGTGTCCCCGCAAGCGCAGGAACAAGGCAGACTCTTTTGCAAGTTTAGCTTTTGTGTGTTGGCCTATTCGCTGTCAATGATTTCTTTCACTTTGTCTTCCAAAACCTTTTGGTCAGGCAAATACAGTTGATATTTTGAAACAAAAATCTTATTCGTAAGCCCGCCTGTGGCATATTTTACAGTAAATTCATGTTTGTCTGCTGCAATAATGATTCCTATTGGTTCATTGTCGCCCTCTGTGTTTTCTTCTTCTTTAAAATAGTTCAAATAAAGATTCATCTGTCCAATGTCCTGATGTTTCACTTTCCTTGTTTTCAGATCTATTAGAACGAAACATTTTAGTATGCGATGATAAAAAACAAGGTCAATGAAATTGTGTTCATTATCAACCGTGATTTTAAATTGCCTTGCCACAAATGAAAGCCTTTGCCAAGCTCCAATAAGAATTTTTGCAGGTTATCAACAAGTTTCTTTTCGAGCCCTTTTTCCTTAAGAACCTTATCTCGCGGTAATTCAAGAAATTCAAAAACATAAGGGTCTTTAATGGCGTCTTTTACTGCAATTAGTTCGTGCCCTTTTCCCGCTAACGCCAATACTCCTTTTTTATCTTTGCTTAAAGCCAGGCGTTGAAATAGAGCAGAATCTATTTGTCGTTTCATTTCTCTGAGGCTCCAATTTTCTTTGATGCATTGCTTTTCATAAAAACTTCTTGCCAGGTCATCGGAAACAGTTAATAATTCTGCATAATGGCTCCAGCTCAGTAAAATACCAGACAGCGTCTGACTTTTTGCCGATTTGCCAGACATGTCTGGCGAATTTTCGATTTCCCAAACAATGTCTGGAAATTTGGGTATTTGATGTAGAAAAGGCGCATCAGTTGAAGGTTTGAACGGCTGAAACCCTTGCCAAATCTTATTTTTAAATCTTTAGATAAGGAAACCAATAATTCTGTTCCATACTCTGCACGTTCTTTTCCTTGTTGTTCAAATTCAACAATATGCCTGCCAATTTCCCAATTAGCTTTCACTAATTCGGTGTTGATTGCTTTGATAGCATTCTCTCTTGCTTTTTGAAGCGTAGAGCCAATGTTATCAAGCAATTGGTTGTACTTATTTGAAATTAGCTTCATGATATACGCCGGAATTAACTCTAAAAAACTATAGGAGTACCCCAAAGGTAACTCCTCGAAACAGGCTGGTATAAAACCGCCTAAAGAATAAAATTAAAAATATTAATCAAAAATCCTTGTTTCTTAACACAGAATACGCAGGGTACAGAGGTGCGCAGAAAGGGTAATAAATTAACCCGCCAACCGGTTGTTTTATACTGTAAGCAACCGGAAACTAACAGCCGGTCGCTTTTTTATTTTCTATTTCTTTCGCTCTTACTGCTATCAGCCTGAATAATTATTAAATTTGACCGTCACATCATGTTTTGTTTTTAAAAGCATTAATTGATTGCACATGCCTCAACCAAGAACGGTCATTACCGGAACAGGAAGTTTTATCCCAAAAAATATTAAGACAAACAAGGAGTTTGTGCTGCAGGAATTTTACAGCGAAGACCATGAACGTATTGTGGCTCCGCCTAATGAGATCGTAGATAAATTCAGGGATATTACCGGTATTGAAGAGCGGCGCTATGCAGACAGTGATATGAATTCTTCTGATATGGCCGCTATTGCTGCCAGGCTTGCCATAGAAGATGCTAAGATCGATCCTGAAACATTAGACCAGATCATCGTTGCCCATAATTTTGGCAACGTGCTGAAGAATACGGTTCAAACAGATGCCCTGCCCGCACTGGCTTCAAGAGTAAAACAATCCCTCAGTATCCGTAACCCTAATTGCGTGGCATACGATATCCTTTTTGGATGCCCCGGCTGGATACAGGGTGTAATCCAGGCCGATGCGTATATTAAAGCGGGCATTGCAAAAAAATGTTTGGTAATTGGTACTGAAACACTGAGCCGTGTAATTGATATTTATGACCGCGACAGTATGATCTTCAGCGATGGCGCAGGCGCCACCGTTGTTGAAGCAATACCTGCAGATGAAACCCCGGGCGGCATCCTTGCCACCAGTATGCGTAGTGATTGTGTTGATGAAGCTTATTTCCTGCATTACGGACAATCCAATTTACCAGGCTCCGACCCGGATGTTCGTTACATGAAAATGAAAGGCCGCAAAGTGTATGAATACGCTATCAAAAATGTGCCGCTTGCCATGAAATCCTGCTTAGATAAATGCGGGCTACAGGTTACCGATGTAAAAAAATTCTTCCTGCATCAGGCCAACGAAAAAATGGATGAAGGTTTTGTAAAAGCGCTCTACAAATTATACGGCCTGAGGGAAATACCAAAGGATATCATGCCCATGAGCATTCATAAACTCGGAAACAGTTCTGTTGCCACCATCCCAACACTACTCGACCTGGTAAGGCATAATTTATTAGATGAACATGAAATGCACCCCGGAGATATTATCATGTTCGCATCTGTAGGGGCGGGAATGAATATTAATGCGATATGTTATAAGATACCCCACCCCCCAGCCCCCTGAAGGGGGAGTGATGAGGCGGGGATATTTTGGAATTTTGGAATTGGGAAATTGGGAAATTTAAAAACAAGAAAGCCGGACTCAATTTAGGAGCCCGGCTTTCTTATTAAAACATTGCGCCTTCAATTTCCCAATTTCCCAATCCCAAAATTTCCCAATTCCTCTAATACCCTCTCACATTCTTTCCTTCCATATAATTTAAAAAAGCCTTATTCACCACTTTATTTCCACCGGGTGTGGGGTAATTTCCGGTAAAGTACCAGTCGCCGGTATTGGTTGGGCAACTGTCGTGCAGGTCTTCAATGGTTTGATAGATCACTTCTATATTCAGTTCTACCTCAGGAGGGGTAATCAGTTGCGCAATTTTATCTGAGATCTCAAGTGTTGTAAACGGTTTGTATACCTGGCGCACCACATTTTCTGTATGCAACTGGTTATTGCGTTGCAGTTCTTTTATTTTTTCATGAACCTCAGTGAGAATATGCTCCATATTTCTCTCTTTCAATAAAGCAATGGCTGCGCGGAATGCAATAAAATCGCCCAGTTTACTCATATCAATTCCATAACAATCGGGGTAACGTATCTGCGGTGCAGATGATACCACAATGATCTTTTTAGGCTGCAACCTGGCCAGCATCCGCACAATACTTTCTTTAAGCGTAGTACCGCGCACAATGCTGTCGTCTATCACTACCAGTGTGTCTTCATTTCTTCGTACAGTACCGTAAGTAATATCGTAAACGTGCTGTACCATCTCGTTCCTGTTCGCATCTTCTGTAATAAAGGTGCGCAGCTTAACGTCTTTAATGGCAATTTTTTCCTGGCGTATTTTACGGTTCACCATCTCTTCCAGTTTCTCAGGCGTAAAATCGTTTCCCCAACTTAAAATACGGTCTACTTTAATCTTGTTCAGGTATTCTTCCATCCCTTTCACCAATCCATAAAAGGCTACTTCGGCAGTGTTGGGTATATAAGAGAAGATGGTATTCTTAAGATCGTAGTTAATACTTTCCAGAACTGTTTTGCTCAAATGGTGCCCCAGTGCAATTCTTTCACGGTAAATTTTTTCATCGCTGCCGCGTGAAAAATAGATACGCTCAAAACTACAGGCCCTTCTTTCTTTAGGTTCCAGTACCTGCTCAACTTTATAATTGCCTTTATCGTCTACTATCAAAGCCATACCGGGCATCAGCTCCAGCACTTCATTCTCGGCTGCATTAAAACTGGTTCTGATAGCGGCTCTTTCACTTGCGGCAACAATTACTTCATCATTAATATAATAATAGGCAGGGCGTATGCCATGTGCATCACGCATTACAAAACTGTAGCCATTACCTAATAAAGCGCCAATGGTATAACCACCATCAAACAATGGCGTTGATTTTTTTAAGACTTTGGTAATATCCGCTTCATTGGGGTGTTGCTCATCTTCTTTCGCTAAAAAATGATGCATTACTTCCATCATTGCAGCCAGGTCGCTTTGTTTCTGAAAATCGCCCGGACTCATATTGATGAGGTCAAACAACTCATCTGTATTTACCAGGTTAAAATTGCCGGCTAATGCAATATTTCTTCCGGGCATGAGGTCCCTTTTAATAAAGGGGTGACAAAACTCCACATTGTTCTTTCCCTGTGTTCCATAACGCAGGTGACCCAGCAGTACTTCACCTAAAAATGGCAAATGACCCTTCATTAATCCGGGGTGTTGCTTTATATCTGGTTGGTATTTTTCCAGTTCGGTTATTTCCTGGCCAATTTTGAAGAAGAGGTCGGCTATAGGTTGCTGAGCGTTGCTGCGCATCCTGTGCAGGAAGGGGTTACCTGGTTCAGTATTCAGTTTTACAGCGGCTATTCCCGCACCATCCTGTCCGCGGTTATGCTGTTTTTCCATGAGCAGGTACAACTTATTAAGGCCGTAAGTAACTGCTCCATATTGCTGGAGATAATAGGAAAAAGGCTTTCTCAATCGAATATAGGCAAGGCCACATTCGTGTTTGATTTCGTCGCTCATGGTGGTATTTAAAAGAAAGTGGCGAAGGTACAACTCCGCCACATTTTCTCATAGTTAATTATATACTGTTTGCATCTCCGGATGCAGGGTTTCGGCCAGCCAGAGAAATTCAGTTACAAACTGGTTTATCATATTTTGAAAACCTATATCTGTCAGGTTCCCTTCAGCATCAAATTTCTTATCTACAAAAGGTGTGATCAGCATATAAGGCGATGCAATTCCGAACAAAGCAGGTATCAACAATAGTAATTGCTGGCTTGACCTCATCCCGCCCATAGCCCCGGGCGATGCTGTTACAATACCAAATGCCTTATGGGCCTGTTTCGGAAAATGGTCTAACAGGTTTTGCAGCGCCGGCGAATAGCTTCCGTTGAATTCCGGTGTTACCAGGATAAACGCATCGGCTGCAAACATGCGTTCGGTCAGTGGTTTATATTGATCAGGTGTTTTTTCAACAGAAGTAAAAACCTGTTGCAATAAAGGCAGGTTCCATTCGCGCACATCAATAATATTTACGGTATGCGGTGTTTGAGCCAACAGGTGCTTTTGTAAGAAAAGAGCTACTCTGTATGTTACGCTATCTTTTCTTGGGCTTCCTGCTATGATCTCAATTTTCATATTTTCCTTTTTTATGTGTGTGGGGCAGCACCTGTTCTTTACTATTTATAACAATCTGGTTCCTTACCTGTTCAACATCCGGGTAATACTTTATACCATAAAGCTGTTTACCTCATTTGCTCCTGCCAAGGTTTTTGAAACCGGACAAACTTTGGCAATTTGCAATAACCGCTCACGCTGTGTTTCGTCTATTTCGCCGGTAATACTGATCTTTCTTGTAAATATCGACTGATTGTTGATTCTCTCTAAGTTAACTGCAACATCTATCCCATCAACTTTCCAGTTTTTCCTGTCTGAATACATCCGTAACGTAATAGCTGTACAACTGGCCAGTGCAGCTTCTAACAATTCATCAGGCGCCGGTCCGGTGTCTTTCCCTCCTTTATCCATTGGCTCATCTGCAATAAACACATGTCTTCCATCCTTCAGGCTCACCTGGTAATTTGTTGAAGCAATACTGGCAGTTGTCATAGCTGAATTTTAATGAACGGCTAAATTGTTTTTTAGAATGCTGCTATATTTATCCCTGTTTTGAAAAATGGCAAGGCCATTGATCAGTACAAGTAAGATACCAATACCCGGTTGTTGCGCGATCAATAATTCAAACAGTAAAATATTTACCGAAATGGGGGCGATCAGCAATAATGCAAGGGCCCTTGTTTTGGGTACCAGCATCAATATTCCTAAAACTATTTCTATAACTTTTACGAGTAACAGAAAATTGGTTGTAAACAATACGCCCACAAAATTACCGGCATTCCCCGCCATCGGTTGCATGGGAATGAAATGGAAAAAATAATTTGATCCAAATACTAAATAAATGAGTGCCAGTAAATACAATGGCAGGTTTTTAATGATGTTCATGTTTTTTGTTTTAAAATTTTAAAATTATCTCTGCGAAAGCGCTGCTTCTCTGCGGCTCTGCAGTGAAATGAAACTTTCGTTCACCCCAGAGACAGGGAGCGGCAGAGGCTTCGCAGAGAGGAAAAATTGTTGTCTATAAACGCAGAATGAAGGTTACTTCAGCATTCAACATTCCCGCCCGGGCGGGGTTCAATATTCATTATTCTTTACGCCTGTTTGATCATTTGTACGGCAAGCTGCAGTTTCACTTCATCACTCACTACAATGCCACCGGCTTCTGTGGTTGCGCTCCAAACCAACCCGAAATCTTTACGGTTGATCTTTCCACTGATCTCAAAGCCTGCTTTTACCTGACCATAAGGATCGGTTACGGTGCCGCCATATTCTACGGCTAATTCAACTGTTTTGGTTGTGCCACGAATGGTGAGGTCGCCGGTTAATGCATAGGCTTCATCGGTTTTCTTTGTTAAACTTTTTGAAGTAAAACTGAGTTTTGGAAATTTCTCAGCAGCAAAGAAATCATCGCTCTTTAAATGCCCGTCGCGTTGTTCGTTGTTGGTAGAGATGCTGTTTACGTCTGCTTCAAAAGTAATTTTTGCATCGCTGAAATCAGCGGCATTGCTTTCAAGGGTTGCATCAAACTGGTTAAAGTTTCCTGTAACATTGGTGATCATCAGGTGTTTCACTTTAAAACTGATCTCACTGTGTGCTGTGTCGATTTTGTAGGTTGACATGTTGTGTTTTTTATTTGCGAATTCGCGGATTGCGGATTAGCGGATTACGGATTTGGTTTACTGTGGACCATCGTCTGTGGTCTGTTAACTAACTACTCTTCAATAAGTACGCCCATCTTACCCAACTGGTAATCGCGGAACGCTTCCATTATTTCTGTTTCAGAATTCATTACAAAGGGACCATGAGAAGCAACGGGCTCATTCAGGGGTTCTCCTGTTCCAATAAACAGTTGACTGTCTTCTATCGCTTCCAGTTCAAAACCTTCGCCATTATTGTTAAAGACCGCTGCATATTTTGCTGCTACTTCTCCGTCGCCGGTTGCATTTACTTTACCCTCCAGGATATAAATGAAGGCATTGTGTGTGGCGGGCACGGTAAAGAAAAACTTAGCTCCTTTTTTCATTGTTGCGGTGAAGGTGTTTACGGGAGACAATGGTTTGACAGGACCCTGTACCCCATTCAATTCACCGGCTATAATATTTACCAGTGTGAGGCCGTCATCCGATTTCACCACAGGTGTTTCGCTGGCTGTTAACGGATGATAGGAAGGGACATCCATTTTATTTTTGGCAGGTGTGTTTACCCATAACTGGATCAGTTCCTGTCTGCCTCCCAGTTCATGAATATCTGCGGGTGGTCTTTCGCTATGTATCATTCCCATACCTGCATTCATCCATTGCGTTCCTCCTGCATACACAACATTGTTGTTGCCCCGGCTGTCGCGATGATGAACACCACCTTTGAAAATGAAACTCACCGGCGAAAACCCACGGTGCGGATGCGGTCCAACTCCTGCATGTTTAACCTCTACATTCTCCTGCACGCTAAGGTCTGCATGGTGCAATAACAAAAACGGATCTATCTGCTCTGCTTTGCGTGAGGGGAAAGGCTGCCTGATGGGCATTCCGCCCATATCCATCGCCGTTGCGTATAAAATACTTTTAATGGTTCTGTTCATTTTCATAGTTACACTCCCTGTATTTGCATGGGTATATCGATCAATAAAATTTCTGCATCAGTATCGGCTTTAATGTTGATGGCATCTGTTTCTGACATACCCAATCCGTCACGTGTTTGCAAAGTCTGACCATTAATGGTTACCTCACCGCTCAATACAAAAGCATATACGCCATTCCCTTTTTTGTGTACGGTATAATCAGCAGTTACATCTTTTGATAAGTTAGCCAATGAGAACCAGGCGTCCTGGTTAATCCATACGGCATTGTCATCATCAGGCGCCACAACGGTCAGTATTTTATTCTGCCTGTCTTCCGGCATGAATGTTTTTTGCTGATAGCGAGGTTCAATATTTTTTTCTTTCGGAAACACCCATATCTGCAGAAACTTAACTTCTTTATCACGGTTGGCATTCATCTCGCTGTGAACGATACCACTACCTGCGCTCATGATCTGCACATCATGCTGGCGGATAATTTTATCTCTGCCTGTGCTGTCATTATGATGCAGATCACCAAACAATGGAATGGATACGATCTCCATATTATCGTGCGGGTGTTTGGAGAAACCCATGCCTTTTTGTACTGTATCATCATTCAATACACGCAACGCCCCAAAATGTACCCGTTCAGGATGATGGTAGCTTCCAAAACTGAAAGTATGGTAGCTGTTTAACCAGTCAAATTGGGCGTGCCCCCTGCTGTCTGCTTTGTGTAAGATTGTTTTCATTTTTTGTTCTTTTATTACGTGTACATACACGTATTTAGTTAAAAAATTTATTCTTCTTTACTACGCACTTTTTCCAATAGCTGGTTAAGTGCATGTGCTTCATGCGGGTTAACTGCTATGATATCGTCCATCACTTTGTCAAGTACCACTGTACATGCTTCCAGAACAGCAATGCCACTTTGTGTTAAGGTGATCACTGTTTCCCTTTTGTCAATGGCCGAAGTGGAGCGCTTTACCAGTTTCTTCAGCTCCAATCTGTCTACTATCCGTGGTACGTTGGAACTTCTTTCTATCATCCGGCAGGCAATATTGCGCACACACATCTGTTCGGGGTGTTTCCCTTTTAAGATCCTGAGTACATTGTATTGCTCATGTGTTAACCCAAATTCTTTCAACCCCTTACTCATTACCGTTTTTAACCACCAGGCCGTATATAATACATTAATGGCTGCCTTATGTGTCTCCGACGGGAATTTTGTACTTTGTATGGCCTGTTCCAATTTCACAACACAAATGTATGTATGTACATGTAATTTATAAAATATTTTTCCTCCTTTTTTACAATTGCTTGATTATTAATCGTTTTGTGAGGTGTGAATCGTCAATTGTGAGTAGTGAGTGGTCAGTAGTGAGTAGGTAAGGAGGGGGAAGTGAGGTGTGGGTTGCGGGTTGTGGTGGATAGGGGGCATAAAAATGGGTTAGAAATAAGTGGTTCGTATATGAACCGCTTATTTCTAACCCATCAAATATTTTCATCATCCTAAAAAAACTCACCACTCACTACTCACTACTCACCACTCACCACTAACACCTAGTTGTTCCTCGCTTTCTCAGCATTTTCTGCCGACTTTCTCCATTCTTCCAAACCGCTGCAATTGGCAAATTCTTTATCAATAGACACGTAATAGGTAGGAATATGTTCTTTAAACCATTTTTCCAGCGTTCCGCTCTTTTTTTCTTCGAGCGCCCGTTGAGCAACACGGTTATAATCTTCTTTCAGGTTTTCGCGGTGGGGGGCGGTTTTGTTTTTCAGATAGATCATACGAACTACTACTTTACGGCTCCGTTCATCTGTATAAACATGCGGCGCTGAATATTCACCGGGCTTTAAAATACTTAAAGGCTTGATCATCTCTTTATCTACCTGATCGATGCTTATATAAGTAGACCCATCGCGGGGAGAGGCAACTGCCCCTGCATTAAACTTACTGTTTTCATCATCACTAAACTTATTTACAGCCGCACCAAAACTCATGGATCCATCTATGATTTTTCGCCTGATAGAATCAAGATGTTTTTTGGCATCATTGATCTCATCTTCCGTTACCGGAGGAATACGCAGGATGTGTTTCACCACCGCTTCATCACCCGAACGGCTAACCATCATAATAATATGCAAACCGAATTTTGACTTGATAACGGAAGATATTTGTCCTTCCTTTAAACGGAATGCGCCCGACAGAAAAGCGGGGTCCCATTGTTTATCGTTACGGTTTAAGGTGTATTGCCCGCCATTTTCTTTAACGGCCGGGTCTTCGCTATACAATTTGGCTAACTGGTCAAACTTTTTACCACCACCTACTTCTGCCTGCTTTTTATAATCGTACAGTTGTTTGGATACATATTCTTCTACATCTGCATTTGCTTTGGGATGGATAATGAGCTGGCTTACTTCGATCTCACTTTCATAGTAAGGCAGGCTGTCTGCAGGAATCTTTGCGAAATAGGCTTTTACTTCAGTTGGTGTGATCTTAATGCCGTCTACAATTTTACTCTGCATCTGATCGGCGAGCTTCTGCTCCCTGAAGCTTTCTTTAAAATCTTCTTTGATCTGGTAAACTGTTTTACCGGCAATTTCTTCGAGAATATCTTTTGAACCGTATGACTGGATAAATAACCGGATCTTATTATCAAGCGCCGCATCAATCTCTTCTTCACTAATATGCAGAGAGTCTTTTTGCGCCTGCAAAACCAATGCCTTGCGGATCAACTGACCTTCCAATACCTGGCATTCGGTAGGCAGTACCACATTCTCCTGTCCCTGCGCCTGGCGTTTCAGGTCCGACAGTGAGTTAAGGATATCAGATCTGAGAATGATCTTATCACCCACCTGGCCAACAATCTTATCGGCCACAATTTTCTTGGTCTGTGCGGATGCAGTAACAGACGCTGCGACCATAAAAGCAACCAGTATTACATAGAGATTCTTCATAAAAGTCAATATCAATCAAATTTACTTATTAAGCCCAGTTCTATTCTTATGTGCCGGGCTTTTAACAAAACATAAATAGCTGCGAGCTTTGAGCTATGGGCCATGAGCTTATAGGTTACTAATAGAAAAGGTATAGACAAAATAGTAATCTATACCTTCCCTTTCAAAAGCCCGCAGCTCAAAGCTCACGGCTCATAGCTACTATTTACAATGTTCTCTTCACTTCCTCTTCTTCAAATGCCTCCACTATATCGCCCACTTTAATATCGTTATAGTTCTTAATGGTCAGGCCGCACTCCATATTGGATGCTACTTCTTTCGCATCGTCTTTAAAGCGTTTCAGGCTGCCCAGTTCAGCGCTTTGCCCTTCACCTTTCGGATATTCCACAATACCATCGCGGATGATACGGATCTTACTGTTACGGGCAATTTTTCCTTCCAGTACAAAACATCCGGCAACGGTGGCCTTATCAAATTTGTACACTTCGCGTACTTCCACGTTGGCAGTGATCTTTTCCTGGTATTTAGGTTCAAGCATACCCTCCATCGCGCTCTTGATCTCATCAATAGCGGTGTAGATGATAGAATACAACTTGATCTCCACGCCTTCCGCTTCAGACAGTTTATTTGCCTGTGTTGAAGGACGTACGTTAAATCCGACGATGATGGCATCTGATGCGGTAGCCAGCAGTACATCACTTTCCGAGATCTGTCCAACCCCTTTATGCACCACGCGTACCGCGATCTCTTCGGTTGATAATTTCTGTAATGAATCGCTCAGGGCCTCTACAGATCCGTCCACATCACCTTTGATAATGATGTTCAGTTCTTTAAAGTTACCCAATGCCAAACGGCGTCCAATCTCATCTAATGTAATATGTTTTCTTGCACGCAGTCCCTGCTCACGCAATAACTGTGCGCGTTTGGTTGCTGTTTCTTTGGCTTCCCCTTCGTCTTCAAATACTTTGAATTTCTCACCTGCCTGTGGTGCCCCATTCAGACCCAATATTACTACCGGGGTTGATGGCGGCGCTACATCAATACGCTGGTTACGTTCGTTGAACATGGCTTTCACACGGCCATAGTGCTGACCGGATACGATCAGGTCGCCCTGGTGCAATGTACCGTTCTGTACCAGCATGGTGGCTACATAACCACGTCCTTTATCCAAAGAGGCTTCGATGATGGTTCCGGCAGCTTCCCTTTCAGGATTGGCTTTCAGGTCAAGCACTTCTGCTTCTAATAATACTTTTTCCAGCAGCAGGTCAACATTCAATCCCTGTTTGGCAGAGAGTTCCTGGTTCTGGTATTTACCACCCCATGCTTCTACCAGTATATTCATTTGCGATAACTGCTCATAAATTTTCTGCGGGTTGGCGCCATCTTTATCAATCTTGTTCACCGCAAATATCATTGGAACACCGGCAGCCTGTGCGTGGCTGATGGCTTCTTTTGTTTGAGGCATCACTGCATCGTCTGCAGCAACAACGATGATGGCTATATCGGTTACCTTGGCACCACGTGCACGCATAGCGGTAAATGCTTCGTGACCCGGTGTATCAAGGAAGGTGATGGCTTTTCCGTTGGGCAGGGTTACCTCATACGCACCAATGTGCTGTGTGATACCACCCGCTTCGCCGGCAACTACATTGGCACTACGGATATAGTCGAGCAAAGATGTTTTACCGTGGTCTACGTGACCCATGATAGTAACAATAGGAGCTCTTGGCAGTTTTGATTCTTCCTCATCTTCATACTCTTCCTCATCCATTTCATCTGCATCTTCAAGACCGATGAATTCCACTTCAAAACCAAACTCACTTGCCACCAGTTCAATTACCTCTGCATCCAGGCGCTGGTTAATGGATACCATGATACCGAGGTTCATACATTTCCCGATCACGTCGGCAAAACTTACGTCCATCAGGTTGGCCAGCTCACTTACGGTAACAAACTCTGTTACCTGTAAACGGTTATCAACCACTTCTTCGCCCATAGCTTCGGCAGCCTCATCACGTTTGGCGCGGCGGTATTTGGCTTTAAGGCTTTTACCACGGCCACCCGTTCCGGCTAATTTAGCCTGGGTTTCGCGTATTTTTTCCTGTATTGCTTTCTGATCAATTTCTTTGTCTTCCCTGCGTGAAGGAGCGTTTCTGTCGTTACGGTTACCGCCACGGTTTCCACCCTGTCCACCACGATTAAACCCACCTTGTCCGCCACCACGGTTTTGGGCCGGAACTATCGGACGGTTGGGCCCGGTAAGTTTACCACTGGCATCACGTTGCGGTGTGCCATCTGTTGATGGGGTATCACCTTTTTTGTCTACCGGTATACGTTTGCGTTTACGTTTTTCATCCCTGCCCATTGGTTTAGGACGGGTATCGCTGTTAACCGGCAGTTCTATTTTACCAAGGATTTTGGGACCTTCTAATTTTTCGGCCTTAATATTTTCAATTGTTGGACCAACCTCTTCTTCCGGTGCTTTAACCGCCGGTTTAACAGCGGGAGCTGCCTCGGCAGGCTTTACTTCAATCGGTTCCGGTTTCTTGGCAACTTTAGCAGGAGCCGGTTCTACCGGTTTAACTTCTTCTTCCGGTTTGGTATCTTTTTTCTTGGCTGTTTTCTTTGGCCTGGTAGAAGAGTCGATAGCAGAAAGGTCGATCTTGTGGATTACCTTAGTACCCTCTAATTCGGGCGCTTCTATTTTAATATGGTCGGTATCTGCTACAGGTTTTTCAGCAACGGGCTCAGATGCTTTTTCTACTACCGGAGCAGGGGCAGGAGCTTCCGCCACTACTACAGGTGCTGGTTCTACAGGTTTGGGCTCTTCTTTAGGAGCAGCAGGCTTTTTCTCTTCTTTTCTAAATGAGATCTCTTCCTCGTCTCTTTTCTTTTTGCCTTCGGTTTGTGCACCTTTTGGTATTTCTACCTGATCTGCTTTGTTCTTAGCTACTTTATCGCTCTGGAACTCTGCCTGCAGCGCATAGTATTGGTCTTCCTGGAGCTTTGCGGTAGGCTTCAGGTCATCGCGGTTAAATCCTTTCTTCACCAGGAATTCGATCAGGGTATCCTGACCAATGTTGAATTCTTTGGCGGCTGCTAACAGTCTCGGTAATTTCAGTTCTGACATTCAGTGATTTTTAGTCCATAATCCATTGTCGATTGTCCATGAACTATGGACTATGGTCCATGAACTGTATGATTGATTATCCTTACAACTATCTATTCGACAAAGATAGTCTCTTAAAAGCTGCTTTGCTTCGTTCCTCGCAATGACGTTATTCCTCCCTGTCAAACTCTTCCTGCAATATTCTCCTTACCTCTTCTATCGTTTCTTTTTCAAGGTCTGTTCTTCTTTCCAGTTCTTCGGCGGTCAGTTTCAGAATACTGCGGGCGGTATCGCAACCAATGCGTTTGAATTCTTCTATCACCCATGGTTCTATCTCATCTGCAAATTCATCCAGGTCGATATCAAATTCATCCACCACTTCTTCATCTTCGCGGTAAACATCAATTTCATAGCCGGTTAATTCGCAGGCTAATTTAATGTTTACGCCCCTGCGTCCGATGGCCAGTGAAACCTGGTCGGCTTTCAGGTAAACTTCTGCGTGTTTCTTTTCGTTATCCAGTTCCATATAACTGATCTTGGCCGGTGTTAACGAACGCTGGATCAGCAACTGGATATTGGTGGTAAAATTAATTACATCAATGTTTTCGTTTTTCAGTTCGCGAACAATACCGTGGATACGGCTACCCTTCATACCCACACAGGCACCCACCGGATCGATCCTGTCGTCGTAAGATTCAACGGCCACTTTCGCCCTTTCTCCCGGATCGCGTACAATTTTCTTGATAGCGATGAGTCCGTCAAATATTTCAGGCACTTCAATTTCAAGCAATTTGGAAAGGAACATCGGACTGGTTCTTGAGAGGATGATCACCGGAGAGTTATTCTTCAGGTCAACACGTGCCACAACAGCGCGAACGTTTTCACCTTTCTTGAAATAATCCTGCGGGATCTGTTCTGATTTTGGAAGGATAAGTTCATTACCTTCTTCATCCAGCAATAACACTTCTTTTTTCCAAACCTGGTAAACCTCGGCGCTGATGATATCACCAACACGGGCACCATATTTCTGGATGAGTACATTTTTCTTCAGGTCGCTGATACGGCTGGCCAGCGTTTGTTTGGCAGCCAGGATAGCGCGGCGTCCGAAATCGAGTATGTCTACTTCTTCATACAATTCTTCACCTACTTCAAAGTCGGGTTCAATTTTGGCGGCATCAGTGTAGCCAATTTCAGCCAGCGGATCGAGCACTTCACCATCTTCCACGATCATTCGGCGGCGGATGATCTCAAGGTCACCTTTCTCAGCGTTCACGATCACGTCAAAATTGTCATCGCTGCCAAACTTCTTACGGAGTAAGGTTTTGAATACATCTTCTACCACTTTCATCATCGTAGGACGATCAATGTTCTCTGCATCTTTGAACTCCTGGAATGCCTCAATTAAGTTGATACTTGCCATATCTGAATGTTTAAGTTCCCGGTCACGCGTGAACGTGTGACGATTTAAAATTTAATTTGAACTGTTGTTGTTTTTATATTGTTTAAAGGAATTACCAATTGTTGTGTAACTGCTTTTTTGCCTTTACCTTCTGTATGTTCTATAATAATATCCGCTTCTGTTACTGCAAGCAGTTTGCCTTCTTTGCGGGTATCATCTGTAAAAACCACTTCAACGTTGCGGCCAATATTTCTTGCATACTGGCGATGCATTTTGAGTGGCTCATCCACACCCGGAGAAGATAGTTCAAGGGAAAAATCTCCTTCAGGATACAGACCCGCTTCTTCCATCAGCTTATACAATTTCCGGTTAAACCGCACACATTTTTCAATGGTAATGCCGTTATCGCCATCAAGAAATACCTTGACATTATTGGTAGGTTTTATTTGCAAAGACACTAAAAAGTACTCCGGCTCTTCTGCCAGAATGCTGTTTAACATCTTTTCTATCTCCTGTAATGCTGTTTCGTTTGCCATACCAAAAAAGGAGAAGGGAACGATAGTCGTTCCCTTCTTTTGATTCATTGCTGATGCAAATGTAGGAAAAATGGGGATAAACATCCAAATTTGTTTACCCCCCGGCCCCTACCCCCCAGCCCCCTGAAGGGGGAGTTGATAAGCACGCTCCTACTTAACTCCCCCTTCAGGGGGTCGGGGGGTGAGGTTGGGGTGAGGTATGTTTTTAACACTTCCTAATTCAACATTCAATATTCAGCATTCGATATTCTTTACCTTTGTCCACTTATGTCAAAGCTCATTTTATACGGGATCCTGCTCTACCTGCTGTACAAATTTGTATTTGAGCTGGTTATTCCTGTAAGTAAGGCCACGTCGCAGGTTAAGGATAAACTGAAGGAGATGCAGGAGCAGCAGAATGCCCAACAGCGGCAGTATCAGCAACAGCAGGCAGCACCCCAACCCCAGCCAAAGGAGGCTACTAAGCATACAGAAAGTGATTATATTGATTTTGAAGAGGTGAAGTAAGCCATACCTGCTTTTAGGCTTCTCCTAAAACGGGTATGGGCAATAAGAGAACCTGCCTGTTTCAGGCGTCAGAAAGAAAAACACCTTCATAAATGTCCTTTTTTGCCACAGAATACACAGAAAAACAGAGGAATTGTCTGTGGTAATCTGTGTATTCTGTGGCAATTTATTTCTTCCGTACAGCCGTAGTAACCTGATAGCAACCAGTTTAGTTGGTGATTACAGGCTCAGATCAAGTACGGTTTTAGGTGCCACGAGGTGGATGGTTTGCAGCCCTGCTTTTTGGGCGCCTTCTATATTGTTGGCTGTATCATCAATAAACAGGGTTTCGGCGGCGGTAAGGTTCTGCTCTGTTAGTATTCTCTGGAATGATTCTACATACGGTTTTCGCAGTCCCAGCGTGTGCGAATAATAAGCTTTGATGAAGTATTGATCAAAATTATCGCAGCCGTTTTCTCTCCGCACAATATCTGTAAATGCTTCGTAATGGATGCTGTTGGTATTGGAGTAGAGGTATATTTTGTACCTGTTCCTGATCTCTTCTAACCATTGCATTCTTTTGGGTGGAAAATCGAGGATGAGGGCGTTCCAGGCAGTTTTGATCTGTTGGTTCGATAGCTGGCTGTTGGTTGCTTCCCTGAATTTTTCATAAAATTCTTCGTCACTGATCCTGCCGGTTTCCAGTTCTTCAAAAAGGTTGTTGGCATGGTGCTGGGTGAACATTTGCGCAAATTCTGAAATACCAAGATCTACAAAAGCCTGCTGGGTAAGGCTAAAATCGAGGTTCATAAAAACGCCGCCAAGGTCGAAGATGATGTTTTTGATGGGTTGCATGGGACAAAAATAAGAAAGGGCTAACAGGTGCGCTGATGAAACCGTGCCCTGGTGCCTTTGTGTGAGATTTAATTTGCACACAAAGGCACCAGGGCACGGTTTTGTTTTTTAGTTGTGACTAAATTTTCTATTTTTGCCGCCTTGTTGAACAAATTCATTGTTCAATGGGCCTATAGCTCAGTTGGTTAGAGCATCCCGCCGCATAGGCGGGAGGGTCACAAGGATCGGCAAAGTTCTTATTTATATATTTTTGAAAGCAACCAGTTTGTTTTCGGGCCTATAGCTCAGTTGGTTAGAGCATCCCGCCGCATAGGCGGGAGGGTCACAAGGATCGGCAAAGTTCTTATTTATATATTTTTGAAAACAACCTGTTTGTTTTCGGGCCTATAGCTCAGTTGGTTAGAGCATCCCGCCGCATAGGCGGGAGGGTTACAAGGATCGGCAAAAGTTCTTATTTATATATTTTTGAAAACAACCAGTTTGTTTTCGGGCCTATAGCTCAGTTGGTTAGAGCACCTGACTCATAATCAGGGGGTCCCAGGATCATGCCCTGGTGGGCCCACTTGAAAATCAAGCACTTACACAGTTTTTCTGAGTAGGTGCTTTTTTATTTGCACATGTTTTGATACATAAAAATCCGGAAGTATCACCGTAGCTTATATAAAAGGAGTAATTACTAACGATTTATCTTACTCAGGATGGCTTATTGGCATAACAGAGAAAAAAGCAATGTTTTTGTAAAACTATAGACTTGCCATGCAGCAATTAAGTATACTATCCTAAAAAAACTCTCGCCAGATTTTAAAAATCTCCCCTCTATCTTCTGATCTCATATTTAGCTATTTTTGAAGCTCCCCCCAGTAATCACAATTCTATCCGAGAATCCACTAACTACTAACTCCGGGTTATGAGATGCTGGCATTTGTTTTTTCTGGCTTTCTTTATTCCTGTGCTTTCTCAAGCACAAACTATTACCTATCCTGGTACATCAAACCTATGTCCCTCGACTACAAAAATCTTAACAGCATCAGGAGCACCAGGGGGTTCTATCTATCAATGGAGAAAAGATGGTGTTAATATCCCAGGTGCAACTTCATCAACCTACGGAGCTACTTCAACTGGCTCATACGACGTAATTGTAACTACTGCAAGCGTACCAACAACTTATACAGCAATTGTCTTAGCAGCAGGATTAAACCCGTCTGTAAATTTTACTTTTTCACCTTCTGGTGATTGTGCTAATTCGGCAACGACATTTACCAATACGACAACAGGTAATTCGCCTACTTATGTATGGGATTTTGGAGATCCAGCATCAGGGAGTTCTGCAAATACGTCAACAGCCACAAGTCCTTCCCGAGCATTCACCGGCAATCCGGGAAATGGTACGCAGGATTTTATTGTAAAACTGACTGCAACGGATGCAGATGGTTGTGTTGCCAACAAGACGCAATACGTTCAAAAGAAACAATTACCTGGTACAGAGCTTGGGGGTACCGGTCTGCGCACTTATGATGGAAGTACCTATTATGCGATTTGCAATTCAGTAAGTGGCGTATTCAGTTTTTCCAATACTTCGTCAACCAGTGCAACCAATACCAATTATAAGATCGTCTGGGGTAATGTTAACCCGGATTACAATGCAAGCGCCTTTGGCTCCATTCTTACGCAAACCTATTCTACAGGAGCCTACTCCCTTACTTACACGGTGACTGGTGGCAATGGTTGTGTTCTCTCATCAGATAAATATGTATTTGTAGGAACCAACCCCAGTGTTGGTGTGCCCAATCCTGGAAGCACACAGGTATGTACAGGCCAGTCTCTAACTTTTCCTATAACACAGATTTCAGGCAATACGCCGGGAACAAAATACAAAGTAGATTTTCATGATGGTACAACCCCTGTATTGTTTACAGATCCGACAACAACAAGTATAACTCATACTTATAATATTAATTCCTGTGGTTATACTTATAGTCCCTTTAACAACACTTTTTATGTGACCATTGATGCACAAAATGCCTGCGATATCTCTAGTAATATTGCCGTACCCATCTATGTTTCACAAAAACCGGCGGCTGACATCACTATCTCTCCTTCCAGCAATGTTTGTACAAATACAACTGTCCCTCTATCGAGCAATGCAAGTATTGCAAAAACAGCAACCAGTTCTGGCTGTATAGCAGGCATCTCTGTCTGGTCAATTACTCCTGCAACCGGGTTTACCATTCAATCAGGTACACTGGGAAATGATTTTGGAAGTAGTGATCCGGCATTATGGACAGCGGGGTCAAATAATCTTTCCCTTAACTTCACCAGTCCTGGCACTTACAGTGTTAAACTTAGGGTTGGTAACAATGCAGTCTGCGGACCTGATGAAATAACAAAAATCATCTGTGTTAGTGCAACACCTACAGCAGCATTTTCAGTTGATCAGAATATTGGATGCAGCAATCTTGCAGTAGTTACAACCAATACATCTTCAGCAGCTACATGTGGTACTAATACATACAGTTGGACCATTGGTTATTCAGCTACTTCAGGTTGTACACCATCAACAAGTAACTATACATATACCTCGGGTAGTTCTACTTCATCAAACCCACAATTCAATTTTATAAACCCAGGAACCTATACAATTGGACTTATCAATACAGTAACTGGTGGTTGCACATCTCCACAGGTAACTAAAACTATCACAGTAAAGTCAAAACCTGTAGTGACCATTAACGCCAGCTCCTCTATATGTGTCGGAAATACTAATCCAACTGCAACGGTCGGTACCTGCAGTGGAACTGTTTCAGCTTATACTTGGACATTGGCTGGAGCAACACCAGCATCAGCAAGTACTCTTTCGCCGGGAACAATCAGTTATACTACTTCGGGTTCCTATAATATAGCACTTGATGTGACCAATGAGTGCGGTGTAACCTCTGTTAGCACACCGATTACTGTAAAGACTATTCCGGATGTGACTGTTCCTGCCAATCAGATCAAATGTGCAGGCACTACCTCCGGCTTATTAAGTTTTTCGGGATCTCTTTCAGGAACAACATATACTTGGACAAACAATGCAACAGGCATTGGTCTTGGGTCATCAGGTTCTGGAAGCAGTATTTCATCATTTACTTTAGCCAATTCAACAGCTTCTCCTATAGTTTCTACAATCAGCGTAGTTCCTAATTCAGGAGGTTGCGCTGGACCATCGGGTACTTTTAGTATAACTGTAAATTCAAAACCTTCAGCTCCTGTTGTTTCTTCTCCTGTAAACTATTGCCAGAATAGTATTGCATCTCAATTAACAGCAACTGCAGCTTCAGGTAATACACTTATGTGGTATAATAATGCCGGATTGACGGGTGGCAGTGCAACTGCACCAACTCCCATTACCGCAGCGAGTGGAACAACCAATTATTATGTAACCCAGGATAATGCATTTGGATGTACAAGTAACTCTTCAACCATATCAGCTGTAGTTACCGCAGCTGTTGGAAACAATACTATTTCTGCAGACCAAACAATCTGTTCGGGAAGTTCTGCTTCTACTTTAACAGGCACTTCACCAACGGGTGGTAACGGTACTGGTACTTTTTCATATCAATGGCAATCATCACTTGATGGAGGTATAACCTGGAGCAGTGCTTCAGGAACAAGCACAAGCAGTTCGTATAGTCCAGGTATCATTTCAGTTTCTACAAGTTATCGCAGAAATGTAAGTAGCGGAGCCTGCTCGCAGATTAGTTCTAATACTATCACTATTATAGTACAACCAGCATTATCTAATACTGGAATTGGTTCCAATCAGGATATTTGTGAAGGCAATCCAACAGCTTTACTGACAGGACAAGCAACAACCGGGGGAAGCGGCATAAATGTTTATCAATGGGAGAGCTCTTTGAACAACACTTCCTGGACAGTGATCACAGTTGCTACTACCCAGGATTATCAGCCACCAGTTTTGCCAGCGACCACTTACTACAGAAGAACTGTTAGCAGCGGTTCCTGTTCTGTTAGTTCTTCAAGTGTAAAACTCACAGTATATAATCTTCCAACTGCTGGAACAATGTCAACCTCAGCCGTTAATACTTGTTTGGGATCCGATGTCAGCTTATCGACAAGTGGCTATATTGGAACCATTAAAAAATGGCAATACAATTTTACCCCAACCAATCCAGCTACTTGGGTTGATCTTCCGAGCACTGGTTCAATAGTTAGCATAACTAATGTTCAGCAGAATTTTAGTGTTAGAGTTATTGTAATGCAAGATGGTTCATGTCCTAATGAAGCAATAGGCCCCGAAATACCTGTTACTGTATCCACACCAACGGTGGCTGGAACAACTGGAACAGATGCAACTGTTTGTACCAATGCTAATGGAGCTTCAATCAATCTCTCAGGTCAAACGGGCTCTGTTTTGAGGTGGGAAACATCAACTAATAGTGGCAGCACATGGGCAACGGTTGCAAATACAACTGCGAGTATCAATTATCTCAACCTGACTGCATCAACCTGGTATCGTGCTATTGTTCAGAGTGGGTTCTGTCCTCAAGCAACTTCAACTATCACCAAAATAATTGTCGTACCTACTGTAACCTCAGCGAATGCAGGAGTTGATCAATCTTTTTGTGCTTTAACCACAGTTACTTTAAATGGCAATAATCCAACTGTAGGAACAGGTGCTTGGAGTCAGGTATCTGGTCCAGCTGTTTCAATTGTAAACCCGACACTTCGTAATACACAAGTGAACGGGCTTCAACCAGGACAAACTTATCAGTTTAAATGGTTGATTACTGGACCCGGAACATGCCCCAGTTCCAATGATGCGGTACAAATCATCAGTACTCCTGTTATTACACAGGCATCGGCAGGAACTGATATTCTGGTTTGCTCTTTTATTGGTCCGATAGACTCTGTTAGCCTAAATGGAAACGCTGTTAGTAATCCAGCATTTGAAACATCGAGTTGGTCAATGCTCTTACCAAATCCAACGGGTAGTAATCCTCAGATTCGAACAGTAACAAACCCGGCTTCTGCATTTATTTTTGACAAGGCAGGTACTTACCAGTTAATCCATACGATCAGCAATGGTGTTTGTGCGGCTACAAAAGATACAGTTGCGGTTAATGTTTTTGATAAACCGGTAGTAGGTCCTGTTACATCTTCAGCGAATACCGGTTGTGTTGGCAATTCATTCACCATTTCATCCGGAAACACACTAAAAGGAGATATCCTTAAATGGCAATACAATTTTGCCTACCCAAATCCAAACACATGGAAGGACACATTGATTACCAACAGTTCAATTCTTTTTGCCGATATGCAGCAAAGCTTTGATGTTCGTCTAATTACTGTTTCAAAAGGTATTGTATTTGGGTGCGCATTATCTGATACGAATAGAATTCCTATTGAGATCATTCCAGACTTTACAAATGTAATAGATACAACATCACTCGCTATCTGTCCTGGTCAATCCATTTCAATCGCAGGTCAATTACCATCAGGGGCTTATAATGTTTTTCAATATCAATGGCAGCAAAGTACAGACGGAATAAATGGCTGGACCGATATTACTGGTCAGACTTTTGCTAATTTGAATTTGACACCACTGAAAAGTATTTACTTGCGAAGAGTGGTAATTGTTTCTCCCTGCTCCAAACTAAGTTCATCCGCGTATGTTTTTGTACGACCGTCTGTGGGTAATTTTTTAGTAAGTGATAGTATTGGAACTTGTTTTCCGCTTGACGTAACTTTTACAAATCTTGTATTACCATCAACATTAACAACTTGGAACTTTGGAGATGGGGCTTTTAATCAAGGAGATGCCGTAACACATACTTACCATTCTACCGGTTCATTTCAGGTGATCATGACTGCCCAGTATCCAGGTGGGTGCAAATTTGAGGCTACTAAAAATATATTGATTACGGGTCCTACAGGTATACTTAAATATGATCATCAGGCAATTTGTTCGGGTAATCCAGTGTATTTTGAAGTTGCATCTGTTGGTATAGATTCTGTTCGTTGGAATTTTGGAGATGGTAGCTCACAGATTACTACCGTAAAGACTATCTACCATACTTATCAGCAAGCCGGACCTTATACACCATATATTGAATTGTTAGCAGGACCGGGAGGCGCCTGTCGTTCTAGGATTAATGGTCCTGATACAATACTCGTCGATCAAGTTAAGGCTGGTTTCAAACAAGCTATCCTTCAAGGATGTGGGATCACTCAGGTAACTTACACAGATACTTCCCGAGCATTTTATAGTGTGTTGTCAAGAAAATGGGATTTGGGAGATGGTACTAATAGTACAAATATTAACCCCTCTCATCAATATTCTTCTGAGAGAATTTGGAAGATTCAAGAAATCGTTACTGGCAAAAGTGGATGTATTGATACAGCTAACATATCACTTCCTTTGGCAGTATGGGATATTCCTCAAATAAAAACCAACAAGGACTCTATTGCTTGTGTGGGGCAGGTAGTTCAATTTATAGCAAGCGTCTTTTCTAAAGATGCAGTCAATAGTACAGTTTGGACATTTTCAAATGGTACAGGCTCTACACAGTTATCTGCTCCGAAGATTTATGATTTCCCAGGAAGCTATCTAGCATTTTTCGTAGCCAGTACAATCCATAATTGCAGTGATACTGTTCGTTTACCTATTATAGTTTACCCTAAACTTCAAATTGACTTAGGTCCAGATTTGGTACTACCAACAGGGACATTATTGCCTTTAAACAGTACAGTAACAAATGGACCAGTCAGCATTTGGACATGGTCACCAGATAAAGATCTTACTTGTAATAACTGCAACCTTCCGATTGCCGCGATTAAAAAAGACATTACATATGTGGTAAATGCAGAAACACAAAATGGATGTAAAGCTTCAGATAGTATTTCAATAAAAGTATTTTGTCAGGGCGCTCAGGTGTATATACCTAATGTATTTACGCCAGACGGTGACGGATTAAACGACCTTTTAATGGTTAGAGCTACAGGTATCAGGACTGTCAAAAGTTTCCGAATATTCAATCGCTGGGGACAGGTTGTATTTGAAAAAGCGAATTTCACTCCAAATGAAAAAAGTAATGGTTGGGACGGCATGATTGGAGGGAAAAAGGCAAATCCAGATGTTTATGTTTATACCTGTGAAGTGATATGTGAAAACGATGTTACTTATACATATAAAGGTAATATCACCCTTGTCAAATAAAGGATATGAGAAGTAGTTGCATAATATTTTTGCTGATACTTAGCCTTTCAACAAAGGCGCAGGACTTTGCATTTTCGCAGTTTTATGAAATGCCCATGTTGCGAAATCCTGCTCTTTCCGGAATCTTCAATGGCGACTTGCGCGTGAGTTCAGCATATCGGAGTCAATGGGGTAGTATTTCTGTCCCTTACATTACATCTGCACTTGGAATAGAATTCAAATTACCTGTTGCGCAACAAAGCAATAGCTTTTATACCCTTGGATTACAATTAGCCTATGATAAAGCTGGTGATCTCAGTTTAAAACGGACACAAGTTTTACCGGTTATTACTTATCATCAATCACTAAGTAACTATAATGACACTTACTTATCAGGATCAATCATGGCTGGAACTGTAATGAATCGATTTGATCCATCAGCTGCCAGAACAGATGACCAGTTTGTAAATGGTTCCTATTCACCATCTAATGTTTCTTCACAGTTTTATAATAATACATCGAAAAACTATCTTGACCTATCAGCCGGACTTGTCTTTTCTTCTTCGTTCGGTAATGATTCACATTATTATCTTGGCCTGGCTATGTTCCATGTCAACAGTCCCAATACCAGCTTTTTCTCCGCTGCTACAGATCAGCAACTCCGATCAAAGTATGTGTTCAATGTAGGATTAAGTACTCCTATTAATGAACACGATCAGGTAATTTCTTATATCGACTATTATAAACAAGGAGGGAATAACCAGTTGTTTGGAGGTCTTTTGTATGAATCTACACTTATCAATTACCCCAATGACAATGATGACGAGAATGATGCACTGAAAATATCAGGTGGTGCTTTTTATAGGTTGAATGACGCCTTAATACCCACCATTAAATTTCAGATGCATAAGTTAATGGTAGGCTTAAGTTATGATGTCAACGTTTCTCAACTGCGAACAGCGTCGCAATTAAGAGGTGGTCTGGAATTCACTATTTCATTCCAAGGTTTTCTTAATCAGCGTAGTTCATCCAGAGAGCGCATGCTTTGTCCTGGATTTGGAAGAACCAGCCAGATTGGATGGTTTTCTACAAAGTAGTACTACATTAATATTATAGAGAATAGAATGACTACAGAATGTTCAATTACAAATGGCTTGATTTGTTGATTCACGTTCACCTTCCTTTGTTTGAAATTCAAGTAACTGTTTCCGCATCTCTTTTTTGGTTTCATCATCAAAACTATCCAGATAACTTGCTGTTGTTTTAATGCTACTATGCCCCAGTGATTTGCTGATAAGATCAATACTTGCACCACTTTTTTTCAGTATGGTAGCAAAGCTATGATGGGCGTAATAAGTAGAAATCGATCTCGTGATGCCTAATTCTGCTGCAATGTATTTCAGATAATGGTTGACCATCTTGGTAAACTGCTTAATCATTGCCGCTTCTCTTTCAGGTGATGCACCAGGTTCAATAATTGGGAAGATGAAATTATCCCGGTTCGATCACTACTTCCCCAGCGAATGATAATCTGATTGATTTCTTCAGATATATGTACAGTTATGGGTCTTGAGATTTTTACAGGTTTTCAAAAAATGAAAGCGAAAAACGTGATGCAGACGATCTTCCACCCGAAGAGATTGTAAATGTCGTCCGGAAAGTATTGGTAGAGCAGATCAGTTTAAGCAAGGCAGATTTGATCAGAGAAACCGCAAAACTGTTTGGATTTTCAAAAGTGGGGAATAATGTAGAGGCCGCAATGAATTCAGGTATCACTCTTGCATTGAACATTGGAATTGCGAAAGATCAAAATGGCAGAATCGCGATAAATTAAAAATAATCGATATTAAACTCACAATATTCAGGTTCGTATAGCACTCACACTTATCATTCATCCTTTATTAAAGCCGAAAGACCGCATAATGCGGAGAATAAATTCATTTTTCGCCGCAAATATGCGGTGAAAAATCTTGATGATGCGGGGAATGAGTAGTATATTTACCGCACAAATGCGGAGAATATATGTATATCTATGAAATCCCAGATTGGCCGAAATTCAGATGGAACAGCGAAAAACTGTCGAATTTACTGGCAGATGTCCGCTATCGCCAGGGCAAAATATTTGGAAAAATGGAAGCACTTGGCTTTTCTGTCCGGGCTGAAGCGGCCCTGGAAACACTCACACAGGATGTAGTCAAATCAAGCGAGATCGAGGGCGAAAATCTCGATATTGATCAGGTGCGGTCTTCCATTGCCCGTAGTCTGGGGATGGCTATTGGAGGCCTTGTACCCACAGACCGAAACGTGGAAGGCGTGGTTGAAATGATGCTGGATGCTACTCAGCGTTTTGACCAGCCACTTACTGAAGATCGGCTGCAGGGTTGGCATGCAGCTCTTTTTCCGACAGGACGTAGTGGTATATCCAAAATTAAAGTTGGTGCATGGCGTACAGGACAGAACGGGCCTATGCAGGTTGTTTCCGGGGCTATTGGTAAAGAAAAGGTACACTTTACGGCTCCCGATGCTCCGAAAATACCCGCTGAAATGGCCGCGTTTCTCAACTGGTTCAACACCGAACACTCTATTGATCCCGTCTTGAAATCAGGCATTGCTCATTTATGGTTTGTAACCATTCACCCTTTTGAAGACGGAAATGGTCGGATTGCGCGCGCAATTGCGGATTTACAACTTGCACGGGCTGATAAAACCCCCCAACGCTTCTACAGCATGTCAGCTCAAATAAGAAGTGACCGAAACGACTACTATAACACACTAGAGAAAACACAGAAAGCTTCTCTTGATATCACTGAATGGTTGGAATGGTTTCTTGAGTGCCTTGGTCGCTCACTCAACAAAGCCGACGGCACATTAACAGAAGTCAATCGTAAAACAGAATTTTGGGATCATATTGGCGGGATGGAAATAAATAATCGCCAGAGATTGTTACTGAATAAATTACTTGATGATTTTGATGGTAAACTAACCTCGTCAAAGTGGGCAAAAATTGCAAAATGTTCTACGGATACTGCCCTGCGTGATATGCAGGATTTGATGAACAAGAGCATACTTATTAAAGAAGACGCTGGCGGTAGAAGTACAAGTTATGTGTTGAAAAAAATGAACAAGTAGAAAGTTCAAATACAGAGGACAAGTTGATATAACTTCTTTTTCAGGCAAGAAAGCAACAAACCCCCAGGCGTTCTTGACAAATATCAGTAGGAGAAAAATCTCTTTGCATATAGAAAACCATTCTGTGTAATACTTTCCGCGCGGTTTTCGGGATCGGTTGCAGTCTGTGAATACCCTAATGACAAAAGCAGATTTTGAAATTAGCGACACATAATTTTAGAATCAACCGTTCAATTCTCTACCTTTTTTACCTCATTTTCAACACTTGCGCACTGATGCTGATCACAACAACCCCCTGACAGTTATCATAGAAAACCCCAAAAGATTATCGTAAACTTTACATCACTATATTCATTTCATATACCGTATCCCCCCGTACATGAAAAAGCATCATTTAGAAGAAGCAGATCCCGGTGCGGCTTATGCAACAGGCCTGTTGGAAGTTGAAAAAATATTCAGCAGGAACCATTCAGTGGTTTTTGCGATTGATCCGGTTACGCAAGGCATCGTGTATGCAAATAATTCGGCCTCTGAATTCTATGGGTATGCCAGAGAAAAGCTGGTACAAATGCATATTTATGACATCAATATCTTACCCAAAGAAGAAATCCGCTATTATGTTGAAAGTATCAATAAAAATAAAATCAGCCAGGCTTTTTTCACTCACCGATTAAAAGACGGATCAATAAAATTTGTTAACGCACTGGTTTCTCCTTTGAGTATTGATGGGCGAACGCTCATTCTTGCCATTGTTCAGGATATTACTGCACAGAAAGAAGCAGAAGAAAAAATGAGATTGAGTGAGGAAAGATTTAGAAACCTGGTATCTGAGATGAATATTGGTGTTGTTTTACATGGGCCAGCCCTTGAAATATTATTAGTTAACCCCAAAGTCATGGAAATGCTTGGCTTTACTGAAGACCAGCTCCTTGGCAAAAAAACAATTTATGCGGAAGAGAATGTTATTCATGAAGACGGTTCGATTTTCCCGATAAACGAACGCCCTGTGTATGAAGCGTTCCGGACAAAGAAAACCGTTAAGGACAAAATAATGGGTGTGTACCACCCGCTTATTAAAGAGCATGTATGGTTACTGGCTACTTCTCAGCCTGTGCTCACTAAGGAGGGAAACATACAACAGGTGATTACTACGTTTACCAATATTACCGAGAACATTGTATTGCAGAAAAAGATCCAGGCATTAAATACCGAATTAAGAGACCTTTCAAAATATTTACAGCAGGTAAGAATAGAAGAAAAGAATACGCTTGCTGTTGAAGTGCATGACAAACTGGGGCAGGGACTAACCGCTTTAAAGTATGAGATTGACTGGCTGAAAAAACACCTGACCGATGATAAACCGGCAATTGAAAAAAGAGTAGCTGCTTTATTGGTTGAGATTGATAAAATGGTTCGCGATTTTAAAAAGATTTACGGCGAAATCAATCCCACCCTGCTTGAACACCTGGACTTATTTGATGCGGTAAATTTATTGGTAAGCACCATTAGAAAAAAAGGGGGTCTGAAGATCACATTCACATCAAATACCGAAAACCAGGAATTCAGTCCGGCAATAAAACTCACCTTTTACAAAACGGCCACCGAATGCCTCAACAATATTATAGCGCACGCTAGCGCTACTGATGTATCTGTAAGTTTAACCAAACACGACAACACGCTTAACCTGTACATCCGCGATAATGGTTCAGGGTTTGATCTTTCTGCAGTAAATACCAAGGAGCATTATGGCATTTTAGAGATCCGCGAAATGGTTTATGCCATTGGCGGAAAATTAAATATCAGTTCTGCTATTGGTGAGGGAACAAGCATTGAACTGAGTGTCGTTATTGTATCTTAACGAAAAATGTCTTTAACCTTACCAAATATACGTCCCAACCGACCCTCCCTCCAATGAAGTAGTAACGGTTCTTCCATTAAACTTAATGTTGAACGTTTCGGTAGCGGCACCATCATTTTCTACTATCAACACTTTTTTACCTGCAGGTGTTTTAAAGGCTACATTGTGTAAGTTGCCACTGATATTACTCGCAATTCTTACAGAACCCTGTGGAACAAATTTAGAAGCATGTGCCACAATATAATAGCCCACGTTCCGGGTAAACGTTTCGCTGCTGTTGATGGTGAGGGCCCCTAAACAGGTAGTACAACCGCCTTGTGTGTGCGGGCCAAAATTGGGGTCGTTGGCAAGGTTCCATTCTAATGCGGTTTTACTCCAGTTACGCATAGAGCCTATGATCACATTTTTCAGGTGCCATTTTAAATCGCCATCAAAACTGCCGGTTGAGGAAGTGTATTGTTCTGTAAAATAAATATTCTTATCGGTATGCAGATTATGTACGCTCGACAAAGCACTGATATCTCCGCCATACAAATGAAAGGCAGAGCCATCAATAAATATTCTTGCCTGGGCATCATTTAAAATGGCTATGGGATATTCCGGCTTATCGCAGTTATGATCGTAAATAATGATTTTGGTGCTGATATTGGCCGCCTGAAAAGCAGGGCCCAGATTGTTTTTTATAAAATTACTTTGATCTGTTGCCGGCATTAACATGCTGGGTGTATTATCAGGATTCAAAGGTTCGTTTTGCGGGGTGATGGCATTAATGGTAATTCCCTGCTCCTTCATTTTCTGAATATACTTTACCATGTATTGCGCATAAACATTATAATATGCGGGCAGTAAGCTTCCGCCTTTAAAACTATTGTTGCTCTTCATCCATACCGGTGCAGACCAGGGCGAGGCCATTATTTTAATTGATGGATTGATAAGCAGTATTTCTTTTAACAGCGGCACCAGGTATATTAGATCGGGGGAGAGATTAAATTGGGAGAGATTGAGATCTGTTTGTCCGGTGGGTATATCATCATAGGTAAATGGCGCGCTGTCTAAATCTGAAGCGCCCATACTGATGCGTAAATAACTTACAGCAACAGAACTGCTGCCTTCACCAAATAATTCCTGCAATAATTCCTGTTTTTTAGAAGTACTCAACTGCGCAATTACCTGTGCACTTCCGCCGGTAAGTGTATAGCCAAAACCATCAATTGTTTGAAAAGTTTGTGCATCATCTACTTCAATGGTTGGATAGATATTGGGCGTAACATCAAAACCCAGAACGGTTGACTGCTTTTGTAGCAGCACAGATTTGTTTGCTTTGGTTAGCCAAAAATCAACATCGTTTGTAAGAACAGGCGGCGGCGCAGGCGGCGTAGGGGTTGAACCGCCGTTAATTTTTTTTGAACAACTTACCTGACATGCTACAACTACAAACAACAGGATGAATCTTATATTTTTAAATAGAGCAGGCATAATTGTCGGGCTTTGTTCAAACAATGCGATCATTCTTTATTTCGGGATTTTTTTAAACCACATAGATGCATAGAAAAAACAAAAAGAAGTATAGATTTCGGGCTACATGTCCTGATTCCTAACCTATGTAACTATGTGTTTTAATAAACGGCGCAACACGTTAAATCAACTATTCAGTAACTAGTTTTTATTTTATTGAAATACCCTAACATAATCTACAAACATTCTTTGCGGGAATGCGGTAGTTGCATCTGGCGATCCGGGCCATTGGCCACCAACGGCCACATTAAAAATGAAAAACTGATCGGCATTAAACGGATAATTGGCCGATCCAACATCTGCCACGGTATTGCTTACATAAAGTTGGTCGTCAACATACCATTTAATGGCATCTTTTGTCCATACAATACTAAACACATGAAACTGTTGGGAGAAATCGCCGGCATTATTGGTAAAGTCTGCACCTTTTGATGCAGATGTGCCGGTTACGGGTTTCCAGTGCATAGTACCTGTTACCCTGTTGGGGTAAGTGCCTATCAGTTCCATCATATCAATTTCGCCACAGGCGGGCCAGCCAACGGTAGAAATATTGCCACCTAACATCCATAATGCGGGCCAGATACCTTTACCTACCGGCAGTTTGGCCCTGATATCTATACGGCCAAACTGGAAACTCTTTTTATTCTGTGTAGTTAAACGGGCCGATGAATAATTAAATCCAAGCAGCGGTTCTTTGCGGGCTTCAATAATCAGGTTACCGTTTGATATAAATGAGTTCTTTGTACTGCTGGTATAATATTCCAGCTCGTTATTACCCCAGCCGTTTGATCCATTGCCTGTTTCATAGTTCCAGACATTGGTGTTTATGGTATTACCGGAAAATTCATCGCTCCACGCTAATGTATAACCCGGATAAGTTAAAGGTGTTGTATAACCGGTGTTATCGGTAGACAGGTTGGCACCATCTTCTGTAAGTATAATGCCGTTGGCTGAAGCTGTTGCAATTTTACAAAGCTTTGCATTTTTTAGCTGTACTGTAAACTGCAGGTTGGGCTGGCGCAGGTTAGTAGCATCACCTTTAATCTCTACATCAAGTGTTGCCTGGGTTTGATTGGCAGGGATGGTAATTGTTCCGGTGGTGGCTGTATAATCTTTGGGAGATGTTGCTGTGCCGTCTGCAATAGTATAATCTACAGAAACAGGATTGCTGATGGCTTTATTGCTGTTGATATAAAAACGCATGGTACCGGGAAGTGCGCTTCTTGTAAGACTGGCATCCTGGAAAGAGATCTCAGGAACTACTTCGGTTACTACGGGTGCAGTATCTCCTCCTTTCTTGCATGAAAAAAAGGCCATGCAAAAAACAATTCCAATCAGCAAAAAAAATCCTTTGTTTTGAAGCATATACTAAGTTTAACGAGTGGCAGTTTTTAACAGCTGTATTTAATTTGGGGTATTATTAAACACATAGTTACATAGGTTAGAAGCAAGAGTATATAGTTTAAACCTATGTTTCTTCGGCTTTTCCTATGCGCCTATGTGTTTAAAAAAATCTTGAGCTAAAGAATAACTGCATTAATAAAACATCTCCACACTAACAGATTTCAATAGCGCAACCTGTTAGCATTTAATATTCAAAATTACCACCTGTTATCTTACCCTATCAAAATATATGCCCGCTAATCTGTTAAAGTATTATAACATCGGTAGCCGGTTGTTGTTCTCAACCATCACAAAAAATAAAATGGAGGAGTATTACCTCCTCCATTCTGTTTAAAATTGGGGCTTCAATTATTTATAAAGACTTCAGTTTCAGGTACCACGCATTTCCTGTTTCAGTACCCTGTGCCCTTAGATACAGATAAGTAGGTGTAATAGCCAGAATTTCATATTCTTTCTGTAATGAACCATAACCGATAAAGGTATTGGTACCACCTAACAAAATACTTGTTTGCAGAGGAGAAGCTGTTGTTGAAACTCCGGAACTGGGAGGTATGAAAGTAAAGTTAGCGGTTCCGCCACCATACGCATAACATCCTTCAGAACCTGATCCGGGAATACCTGGTATTGAAGCCAGTGATCCTGTTTTTGTAAAAGCTCCATCAGGCGTTGTTACCTGCAGGCTGTAAGTATTGTTTGCTGTTACTTTGGTAAAAGTAAACGTGCTGGTATAAAAACAATTACAGCAGGCTACTTTTTCATTTACAGATGCACCCCACCATTCCGGCGTTACTGAACCTGCGTTCCATGGGCCAACACCAAAATGTCCTCCCACACTTTTATCAACTACCCATGATTTTGATGTGCCACCTGTTAAGCTTGTAACAATGGCAGGCGCTACGGTAAAATCACTTCTTACAGAAACGTCTTTGGTAATAGTGGATGATGTACCGCCCTTACCATAAGCTACCGCGGTAATCCTGTAAGTATTCAAACCTAAAGTGGTGTACTTTTTAGTAACAGCACCTGTAGGCAGGTACACCAGGTCAAGCGGCGTATTTGCATCATAATCCACCTTGTAGGAAAGTGCATTTTTTGCAGTGATGGTAATTTTTACATCACCGGAACCATCTCCGTTGGGGGTGGCTGTTGTTTGACCTACAATTTCGGCTGTAATAGTTAACTCTGTAGGAGCAGAAAGATCGCCTAAGGTGTAATTGGTTTTCTGACAACCATAGAATACTATAATGAGTATCAGTACACTTAAAAGATGTTTAATATTTCTTTTCATTTTGGTTGTATTAATTAGTTAAACGAAAATTGTCGACATAGAAAATAGCACCACCACTATTACCGCCATCGTTAAAACGGAGTACTAATTGTGTGAATTTGGTACCTGCAGGTATTCCTGCTATTCCACTATAATCAAACACTAACTCTTCCCATGCACCAGATGTTGTAAATGGCACTTTCAGAACAGCAACGCCGTTAGAAGGTGTGCCACCAACGGCCCATTCCAGTTCAAGGTTCATCTTTAAGCCTATCAGTGCAGGATCAGGATTATACACCAGCACTTTGATTTTATTACCAACTGCAAAATCAATAGGCGTGTTTAACGGACTATACGTTCCGCTCCATCCTTCATTACCTCTTGTGAATTTTCCAACTTTGGCAGATGTGTTTAACCCGGATACGTTAGGATTATCAACAGTTGCAAATGCCTGTCCGCTGCCAAAGGTTCCGAAGAAGTAATTAACAAATGCGTTTTCAAAATCAATAGGCAATCCGAATGGATCGGTGATTTTTACTGAAGTGATCTTTTCAGTAGTTGCTGCACCACCACTTAATGCCACCACTTTTACATTGTAGTTACCAGAGGTAGCATAATCGTGAGATACATTAGCACCTTTTGCCAGAGGAGTACCTGTTTCGCCAAGAACGTCACCAAAATATACTAAGTAAGATGCTGCAAAATCGGCTGTAGCAGCCACTTTCAGGTTATGAACATTTTGTGTGAATGAAACAGCCAGATTTTCCGGAGCCCTGTAAGTAACTTTTAAAGGATAGGCTGTAGATACTTCATGACCAGCGATATCTTTTGAAAGGATCGTTACTGTATAGCTGCCTTCAGGGTATGCATGCGTGGTATTACCACCGGGAGATACAACAGCAGATGCAGCTGTACCTGTTCCATGGCCATAGTTTACTGTAAAAGAAGTAACGCCTTCGCCGGTAGGTGTTATTTTAACATTACCAGAGTTATCATTACTGATATCAAAGATCTTAGTAAGGTTTGTTGATGTAACACTTGTTAGGGCAGATACATCCTGGTTAATACCGTCTTTCTTGGTGCAGGAAACTGCAGCAAGAAACAGCAATAAGAATGCGTAGTTTATATTTTTATTCTTCATGTTGAATGATTTATTAGTTATAACTAGGATTTTGAACCAGTTTGGTTCCTTGTAATTCACGAATAGGGATCGGGAAAATTTCATTCTTATTCTTAACAAATCCTCTGCTTCCTAATTTACTAAGTGCATCACCCCATCTTACCAGGTCAAAAAAGCGATGGCCTTCTCCTGCTAATTCTAATCTGCGCTCAGTTTTAATAGCATCTAATGAAACCGGTACTGATGCCAAACCAACTCTTGCTCTTACTGCATCTAATAATGCCTGTGCTCTTGCACCTGTTCCGCCCAATGCTTCTGCTTCCAACAAATAGGTGTCGGCCAGCCTGATCATATAAGTGTTTTGCTTATAGTTCAGTTCCAATGCACCACCACCTGTTCTCACATCTGCTTTTCTTGGTAAAAATTTATTGAGGAAATAGCCGGTATTCTGGTATCCTTCAATATAATCAGCCTGTCCTGCAGTTTTTAATGCTTTCAGGTCAAATACAGTTGCACCAAATCTTGGGTCTGTTTTAATTACATCATAGAAGTCCTGTGTAAACACATTAAAGCTCCAGCCAGAAGGTAAATCAGGTGCGGTAGATCCTGTAGGCCTTGAATAACTTCTTGGCCCTACCATCACATTCACCGTATTTCCTTCATCTCTTCCGCTGCCCCACCAGCCCCAGTCTGAGTTACCGGCGCTGCTATGACCCACTTCCAAAATAGATTCAGTATTAAATTTGTTGGCAACTACCCATAAATCGCTGAAGTTGCTTAACAGTTTATAACCGTATGAACTTGTTCCGCCCGGTGTTCCGTTAACCGCGGCCAGTTGAGCTGCAGCTAAGGAAGCTTTGTTATCGTAGAGATATACTTTACCTAACATTGCCTGTGCAGCTCCTTTTGTAAAGCGTCCGGCTTCTGTAGCAGCCGGTACTGAGCCTGGCAATTCAGGTGCAGCAATGGCCTCTAACAGATCTTTTTCTATCTGCGCATAAATTGCATCAGGTGTGGCCTGTGTAACTTCATACATATTGGTAGCTGTTAATGGATCCAATACCAAAGGAATATTCCTGAACATTCTTACCAGGTTAAAATAGTATGTAGCGCGTAAAGCTTTTGTTTCTGCGGCAAACCTTGCTTTTGAAGCGGCATCCATTACAGTGGTTGGTAATTTTGCCAGCAAAGTATTTGCCCTGAAAATACCCTGGTAATGATCATTCCAGAAACTTCCGGGTATGATGGTTGCATTTAAAGTATAATTAGAGAAACCCTGTATTCCGGCACCATCTGTTGCACCACCGCCACCGGCATAATGATCGTCTGATCCCGCATTCATCATGGTGATCATATTTTCAAATCCACCGGAGTTTTTGCGCATCACATCGTATACGCCAACCAGTGCACCATAGGCCTGGTCTTTATCAGCGTAATAATTCTCAGAAAGGAATACGCCTTTCGGGGCAACATTCTCCCATTCTTTCTTACAGGATAACAATGCAACGGCCATTGTCATCACAATAAATAGGTAATTGATTTTATTTCTTTTCATGACCTGTATTTTTAATTAGTTAAAATTGAATTTGAGCTCCAAAATTGAATGAACGTGCCTGAGGATATATACCCTTATCAATTCCAAAAACACCACCACCAATTTCAGGATCGTAACCGGTGTACTTGGTTAATGTTAACAGGTTTTCGGCAGTTGCATAGAAACGCACTTTACTCGCTCCAATTTTGCTGCAGAGACTATTGGGTAATGAATAACCGATCTGTACAACTTTCAATCTTACATAGTCTCCACTCTCTAAATAGAAATCAGACATTTTTCCGAAGTTTCCGTTGTCATCTTTACTTGTAAGACGTGGATAATCATTTGATGTTCCTTCAGCAGTCCAGCGGCTCATTGCTCTGGTTTGATAGTTTGAATTACCAATATCCAAACGGCGTAAGCCCTGGAAGATTTTGCTGCCGGCAGATCCCTGCGCAAAAATCATCACATCAACCCCTTTGTAGTCTGCATTCAATGTTAATCCGAATGTGTATTTAGGGATGTTGTTTCCTAAGAAAACTTTATCATTATCATTAATGGTTCCATCTCCGTTTACATCTACCCATTTAAAATCACCAGGTCTGGCAGAAGGTTGAATTAAGCCGCCGGCAGAACCTTTATAAGCATTGATCTCTGCCTGGTTCTGGAATATGCCTGATTTCTGGTAACCATAAAATGAGTTGTATGATTGTCCAACCTGGGTTCTGGTTACAGCACCCATAGACTGGAACGATGCATCTCCTGTAATATAATTAGCATCAGATGCTACATAAGTAACCTTGTTTTGCAAATAGGCCACATTACCGTTGGCAGAGAAATTAACCTGCCCAAATCTTTTGCGGTAACTTAATTCAACTTCCAGACCGGTATTTTCCATATCAGCCACATTACCCAAAGGTGATGAAGAAACACCTACATAACCGGGAATGGTGATAGGACGTAAGATGCCGGTTGTTTTCTTCTTGAACCAATCAACTGTCATGTTTAATGAACTGAACAATTGGGCTTCAAAACCAATATTCGCCTGTGTGGTTTGTTCCCAATGCAGATCAGGGTTATCGAGAGAAGATTGCGCATAACCGGTAGTGATCGCATTGCCATTGCCAAAAGTGTAATTAGAACCACCCAGTACAGTAGAGAGGTAACCGTATTCACCAATTGCATCATTACCTACTTTACCATAACCACCTCTTATTTTTAATTGTCTGATCACATCGCTCTGCTTCCAGAAACCTTCTTTAGACACTACCCAACCCAATGAGAAGGAAGGAAAATAACCATAACGGTAGTTTTTACCAAATCTTGAAGAACCATCTCTTCTGTAGATACCGGTAAACAGGTATTTCTCAGCATAATTATAATTTACACGGGTAAATAATGATGAGTTTCTGTGTACGTTGTTATAAGGATTTCCGTCTGTAGAATACACACTTGATAACCTGTTTGTTGCAGGGATATCAAATCCGAAAGAAGCGTCTTCATACTTGTTTACGGGCAGATTATAGATAGTAACAGCAGATCCGCCACCAATATTCTCTTCATAAGCACCCTGACCAAACAATACAGTAAAGTCATGATCCTGTATTTTTCTGGAATAGGTAAGTGTATTTTCGAGGTTCCATGCTTTTCTGTAATTCTCGTTTTTACTAAAATTGTTCTGAAGAACGCTGTTAGTAGCACTCAGGAAGTATACGGGCGTAAAGCTCTGGCCACCCCAGTAAGATAATTTAGCGCCGAAAGTTGATTTGAATTTTAAATGACTGGTTATCTCAGCCTCCAAAAAAGCATTACCAACAATATTATCAGACCAATCGTAACCACCCAGCCTTGTTTGAATATAAGCTAAAGGGTTAGTCATTTCCTGACCAACTATAGAAGAAATACCGTAAGGATTTCCACTGCCATCTTTTACAACAGGGTTCACACTATATGGAGCGGCACCGGCAACAGCAGGATCGGTTACTACTAACGGAGTAGTAGGATCGAGGTTGATAGCTGAACTTAATGGACCACCAAACTCACTATTGGTGTTACCCAAACCAACCGCTTTCTGGTGTGTATAGCCAAGCGTTTGACCAAAGGTGAACACCTTGGATATTTTGTGGGTAGCATTTAAACGCACACTGTACTGCTTAAAGCTGGAGATGTCTGTTGCTACAATACCTTTTTTGTCCTGGATACCGAATGACAAATAGAAAGTAGATTTATCGTTACCGCCGCTCATGCTTACTTCATGCGCAGAACGTGGGGCACTGTAGTTGAAAATAGCTTTCTGCCAGTCTGTACCCACACCCAATAAACCAAGGTTAGGGAAAACCACATTACCGCCACCAGCTATTGATCTTTCATTTAATAAAGCGCCATACTGTGTTGCATTTAATAAATCCAGCACTTTTGCCGGAGCTGAAGTACCGTAAAAACCATTGTAAGAAACCAACATTTTACCGGCCTTACCCTTTTTAGTGGTAACCAGTATAACCCCGGAAGCCGCACGCGTACCATAAATTGCTGCAGAAGACGCGTCTTTCAATACCTCGATTGACTCGATATCTGATTGATTTAAGTACCCGATTCCACCGGCATCTACCACAACTCCATCCACTACCCAAAGCGGGTTATTACCACCACCAAAAGTTGTGATACCTCTTACTCTGATAGTTGAAGCTGAACCTGGCTGACCCGAATTGGAAGCGATCGTAACACCTGAAACACGACCCTGAAGGGCTTGTTCAATACGACCGGTAGGGATCTTTTCAATGTCTCTTGCTTTTACACTGGAGATAGCGCCTGTAACAACACTTTTCTTTTGTGTACCATAACCTACCACTACCACTTCATCTAATTTGGCTTCAAATATGGCTAATGAAACTGTGAGGAAACCATTGGTAATGGTAACCTCTTTATTTTCATAACCAATAGAACTAACCAATAAAGTTTTAACTGAATTTGCAACCGAAAGGGTAAATTCACCTTTCTCGTTGGTGCTTGTACCAACGTTGCCTCCCTTAACCATCACAGATGCATGAGCAACCGGATTCCCATTTTCCCCAACTACCTTACCTGAAACGGTTTTGTTTTGAGCCCAGGCTACTGAGGTAATTAACAATAGGAGAGATAGGCACACTCCTTTAGCAATTTTTTTCATACGCAAGTTTTTATTTTGTTTTACTATATAACAAGAAACCAACCTCAAATCTAAATTTAGCTCTACAGTCCACCGCATAAATCACTACATCACGTATACATCATTTTTATCTAATTTATTGATTATCAATAAAAGAAAAATACATCAGCAGTACATCAACCACCTGTCCTACCTTTAATCTATGAACAGGTGTTTCATCACATCATTTCTCCTGGTCTGCTGCTGTTATTTATACAGTCAAAACTCGATTGGCATACCTCAAATAGACAATTTCAGTAATACCGAGTTCCATGCAGGAAGGCAAACCTGGGATATTAAGCAGGACAAATCCGGCAGAATGTATTTTGCCAATAATGAGGGGCTTCTTACTTATGATGGTTACTACTGGCGGCTTTATCCTCAGCCCAATAAATCCATTTTACGTTCTATAGCCATCAGGGATGAAAAGATCTTTGCGGGAGGTCAGGATGAAATAGGTTATTATTCGCCGGGGGTCGATGGCAGCCTGGTATACACATCGTTAAAACCTTTAATGCCTCCCGCCTTTAAGAATTTTACAGATGTATGGGATATAGAGATTTTTCAGGAGTCTGTTTTCTTCAGATCATGGAACGCTATTTACGAATACAAAAACCAGTCTATCCATGCCTTCCCTGCAGCATGGGGTTGGCAGAATATGAAACTGGCCGGCAAACAACTGATAGCTCAGGATAAAAAAGGGGGGCTTTTTAAATACGTGAACGATGGGTGGCAACCGCTTCACGCAGTGGTTCCTAACCCCGGTTTCGAGATCACCGGTATTGTTCCCCTAAATAACGACAGTCTATTAGTAAGTTCTCTCCGGGATGGGTTGTTCATGCTCTATAACGGGACTTTGACAAAGAAAAACACCAGTACAGACAAGCTGTTTATTAAAGATCATATCTATTCTTTCGGGAAAATAAATAGTCATGAGTTTATAGCAGGCACTTCATCGGCGGGTTGTTTGATAATGAATGACCGGGGAGAGATCGTTCAACAGATAGGCAGGGAAGAGGGGCTTCAGAATAAAAACGTTTTGTCTGTATTTGTAGACAGGGAGCACAACATATGGGCGGGGCTGGATAATGGCATTAGTTTTATTGGCTATAACGCCGCCATCAAATTTATTAAACCCGACAAACCCAATGAACTTACAGGCTACGCCGCCAGGGTGTTTGACAATAAATTATATATAGCCACTTCTGATGGAGTATATATGGCTACCTTATCGAACGGGATCAATGAAGACATCAGTTTTTCAAAATCTAATTTTGAATTTGTAAAAAACAGTGGTGGGCAAACCTGGCAGCTTAATGAAGTTAATCACCAGTTGTTATTAGGACATAATAACGGAAGTTATTTAATACAAAACAATGTTGCGCAACAATTAACCAGCGATGCAGGTATCTGGCTTTTTGTTCCAACATCGTCTATATTCCCCGCAAAAATTATATTGGGAGGAAGCTATGCGGGCCTTACCGTATATGAATATGCCAATAATTCGTTCGCAAAAAACAAAGCACTCAAAGGTTTATATGAGTCGCTTCGGTTTTTAGCCATTGATAACAACAACCAGATCTGGGCTTCTCACCCCTACAGGGGCATTTATAAAATTCACATGGCCCCGGATGACAGCTCTTTTACCACCAAATTATATACTGCGGCCGATGGATTACCTTCTACATTCAGGAACTATGTGTTCAGAATAAAGAACAGGGTTGTTTTTGCCACTGAAAGAGGCCTGTATGAGTACAACGCAGCTACCGGCAAATTCATTCCATCACCATTCCTGTACAATATTTTCGGAGAGATGGTGATACAGTATATCAATGAAGATGCAGACGGTAATCTTTGGTTTTGCAGCGATAAGAAAATAGGCGTTGCTATCTATCAATCTGATAAAAAGAAATACAGGGTTAACTATTTTACCGAGTTAACCGGGAAAATATTATCGGGCTTTGAAAACATTAATCCTGTTAGCGCTGAAAACATTTTAATTGCCGCCAATGATGGCATCATCCATCTTAACTATAAAAAGTACATCGAAAACAACCAAAAATTAAACGTTGTTCTTACACAGGTAAAATCGTTTGGTAATAAAGACAGTGTGATCTTTGGCGGTTATCATACCCAACCCGATTCTGCAGCACTGCAGCAGCGCAATGCAACAGGCCCAACAATTTCTGTAAAAAATAACTCGCTTCATTTCGAATTTAGTTCCCCCGCATTTGGCCTGAAAAAAAATGTTACTTACAGTTATCAATTAGAGGGTTACGATACCAAATGGAGTGAAGAGTCGTCCAGAACAGAAAAGGATTATACCAATTTGCCAAACGGCAGTTATATTTTTAAAGTTAAGGCCTTTGATAACCTGGGGAATGAGTCGGAAGTGGTTACTTATAGCTTCATCATCAGTCCGGCATGGTATAATACCATCTGGGCCTATAACCTGTATACGCTTATTGCCGTTGTACTGTTTTATTTAATGTCGAGATGGCAAAAAAAGAAAATGGCAGTACAGAAGAAGAAATACGAAGATGAGCAGAAAAGGCTGATCTATATTCACCAGCTTGAAGTTGAGCATAATGAAAAACAAATTATTGAGCTACAGAATACACAATTAGTTAATGATGTAATATATAAAAACAAGGAGCTTGCAGAGGCCAGTATGCATTTAGTTGAAAGAAGTGATGCCTTGCTGAAAGTAAAGAACGAACTGCAACAGATATATAAAAAGACCGGCGGCAATTACGATATTAAAAAAGCGATCCAGTTAGTTAATAATTTAGAAGAAACCAATACAGACTGGGAAAAGTTTGCCCAGCATTTTAATGAGATCAACAACAACTTCTTAAAAAAACTAAAAACTCGGTTCCCGAACTTAACCAATACCGATCTGAAGATCTGTGCATATTTGCAATTAAAGCTTTCTACCAAAGAAATTGCCCAGTTGATGAACCTTGCGCTACGAGGGGTTGAAATAAGCCGCTACAGACTCAGAAAAAAACTGCAATTAAATCCAGGCGAATCATTGGTTGAATTTTTGCATGAAATAAATAATCAATAACGTGTTGTGCTATTAAAATCTATAAACTCTGATGCGTTTTACTTTTAAAGGTATTTAACAAGGTAGTTTCTCTTTATTTCAAACCTTTTTTAAAACACATAAGATACATAGGAAAAACAAAAAAGAAACATAGCGTTTGAACTATATGCCCTGTTTCCAAACCTATGTAACTATGTGTTTAATAGCACAACACATTAATTACTAGTTACCAGAATTGCACCCGTTGTGAATTTTTGTTGACAACGAACCGCTTGTTTTAGAAATTCTGAAACGATTCTTTATGCACTGGAAGGATTATGCTGCTTCATGAGTGGTATGGTTTTATTGCCACAGACCTGTTTGCCGGCAAAGGCAGATTCACAGATTTTCTGTGATCCCTCTGTGAAAATCTGTGAATCTGTGGCGAATTTATTTTTCACCCCACACACACGGGTAACCCAATCTATACCCATAGCTGTTATTATACATAGAGTTGGCAAAGTAACATTTGTTACCAACCCAGACCTACCCTCTCTTTTACCTTTGCTTAAAACATATCACATGACACAGCAATCCGTTTCAACAAAAAATGCCATCCAGCTATTTACTCACCAGATCAGCAGTGATAGACCCGTGGATGAAATAGTTTCCAGAATGGGAGAAGCCTCCAACAAATTCAAATTCTCTGTTCTTTATACCTACAATTATTTTGAGATCCTGAAAACGAAAGGGTTCCCAATAGAGCGTAAGGTGCATGTGTTTGAAATCTGCCAGGCTAAAATGGCTTCAAAAATGCTGACTTCCAATCCGGAGTTTTCCATTTTTATGCCCTGCCGGATTGCCGTGTATGAAAATGAAGGCAATACCATTATTGCTACCATGAATATGGAATTGCTGTTAGCTGCTGTTAAAGACAACAAAGAATTATACGATGAGGCAACAGCGATGTTTCAATCTTTAAAGGAGTTGATGAACTCTTTGATTAAATAATCAACTCCATGCAAAAGATCTTATTCATCATTAACGACGCACCTTATGGTTCTGAAAAAGCATACAATGCTTTACGGATTGCCAACCAGCTTAACAAAGAACATGAAACGGTTGAAGTGCGGATTTTTTTAATGGCCGATGGCGCAAATTGTGCAATAGCCAACCAAACTACCCCCAACGGTTATTATAATATTGAAAGAATGCTCAAGCTTTCGCTAACCAAGGGAGCAAGGGTAAAAATTTGCGGAAGCTGCGCCGAAGCGAGAGGGCTTAAAAGCATCCCGTTGATTGAAGGAGCAGAAATAAGCACGCTGGCTGAACTTACCAATTGGGTAGCGGATAGTGATAAAGTCTTAACCTTCTAATATATTTTAATGCGTTACTAATTTACAACCTGTCATATTAAAAACCATTTACATAACAGGCAAGTGGTTTTTTATTGATACCATGGCATACCGGATGCATGAAATCTATGCAGGCAAAGAAAATACCATTCGGAAGCTGTCAATAGTTTTTTTACCTTGCGGCCTCAATTTTAAAAAAATGAAACTGGAAGCAACACTACTTAACAGAAGCGGAAACAAATGCGAAATATGCGGATCTGCGGATGATATCAAGGTTTACGAAGTTCAACCACAGGATAACCCGAATGAAGAGAACAGCATTGTTGCCTGCAGTGTATGCCGTAACCAGATTGACAAAAAAGCAGAGCTGAACCAGGCACACTGGAAGTGTTTAACCGAATCTATGTGGAGTGAGGTTCCGGGTGTACAGGTAGTTGCCTGGCGCATGCTTAACAGGATGCGTACCGAAAGCTGGGCCGCCGACCTGCTGGATATGCTGTACCTTGATGATGAGAAACTGGCATGGGCCAAAGCCACAGGCGACCATGAAGATGATGGCAGCGTAGACCTGCACAAAGATGCCAACGGCAATATTTTACAACATGGCGACACGGTTGTTTTAACCAAATCGCTCGATGTAAAAGGCTCTACCCTTAACGCCAAAATGGGCACAGTTGTAAAGAATATCCGCTTGGTGGAAGACAATACCGAACAGATTGAAGGAAAAATTGAGGGCCAGGTGATCGTGATCCTTACCAAATATGTAAGAAAGCAGGGCAACTGATAATATCTAATACGTTGTTCCATTAAACACATAGTTACATAGGTTAGGAAGGAGGGCATATAGTTTAAACACTATGTTTGTTTTTTGTTTTCCCTATGTATCTATGTGTTTAATAGAACAGTGCGGGATTTATAACTTTTGCAAGGGTACCTGTATAATGATGGAGGTACCCTTTTTAATTACTGAACTGATCTCAAATTTCCCGTTCATCGCATACGCCCTTTCGCGCATTTCCAGAATACCATGATGCAGTTTGGTGTCTACCTGGGCGATATCAAATCCATGACCATTATCTTCTATATGCAGGGTAAGAATATCATTTTCTTTTAACAGGTCAACAGCAACATTGGTGGCGTCTGAATAACGCATCACATTGGCAAGGGCTTCTTCGAGTATCCTGTATAAAGCAAGACTGACAGAAGAACTTACCTGGCCGCTTTCTACATTTGACGTAAACCTGATGGGTATATAACTGGATTTAGAGAAATGGTTGATCAGGTATTCGATAGAAGCATTAAGCCCTATTTCTTCCAGCATTGTAGTATTGGCTGATACATATATGCGCCTGAAAGCTGTCAGCTTTTCTGAAATAGAAAGCAGCAGCTCATCAATCTTTTGTTCTACAACTGCTTTGTCATCGCTGAGGTGTTTTTTAATCCATGAAACATCAAATTTAATAGCTGTTAAACCTTGCCCCAGTTCATCATGCACTTCTTTGGCAATCCTGTTCTTTTCTGTTTCACGTACGTATTGCAGGTGCCTCGAAAACTCTCTCAGCTCATTATTCACCCGGAATAATTCTTTCTCTCCTTCTTTGGCCCGTGTAATATCTATGCCTGTTGAAGAAACATAAACCGTTTCGCCATTTTCGTTTTTATGCGCAATAAAAACCTGCAGTACAGGAATCTCTTTCCCACTCTTTGTTTTATAGGTGCTTTCTCCCGTCCATTTACCGGTCTCCGCCAGGTTTTTTACAACTTCACCAGTGATCGCCACGGCCATCTGCCCTCTAAAATCAGTTACATTATATTTTGTGATGTCATCATCACCTATTTCCAAAGCCTCTCTTACTGCTTTGTTGGCATAAGTAAAGTTCCTGTTTAAATCAAATATGACAACATAGGCAGACGAGTTCTCAAAAATAGCCAGCAACCTTTTTTGCTCTTCTTCTAATTTTTTCTTTTCAGTGATGTTTTCTTTAACTGCCACAAAATTGATAATCTCTCCCCTGTCGTTAACCACAGGAGAAATAACCGCATACTCCCAGTATTTTTCCCCGTTTTTTTTCTTATTCAAAAACTCTCCGCTCCATTCTTTAAGGCTGGTAATATTCTCCCATAAATGTTTATACTCTATTAAAGGTGTGTGGCCTGTTTTCAGCACACGTGGATTTTGTCCGATAACTTCTGAATGGGTATAGCCGGTAAGTTTTGTAAAGGCTGGGTTTACATATTCAATATTCCCGTTTAAATCTGTTATTACCACCGAGGCTGAACTTTGCTCTATGGCACGGGTAACTGTGAGCAACCGTGTTTCTGCCACTTTTCGTTTTTTGTCAATGTTGAGCGCGGCAAGTGCATAACTGATATTCTCAGCTACTGCCAGCATCAGTTGTACTTCTTCGTTTGTAAAGAAAAAAGGTAGTGGGGCATACACAGTAATAATAGCTACCGCTTTCTCTTCTACCTTAACAGGCAGTGCAATAGAAGAACGGAAACCCCGTTTAAGTGCCTCATCTCTCCAGGAAACCATGGCAGGGTCATTGGCAATATCATTACAATAATAATATTTACCATTGCGGAAGGCTTTGCCGGTTGGACCATTGCCTGCCGGAGTATCTTCTGTTGAAATAGTAATTGCATCTAAATACCCATCACCTGCACCGGTCTGATAAACCGGCCTTACGGTTTTGGTAGCTGCATCGGGCTTGCCAATCCATGCAAAAAGAAAATGGCCCGACCTGACTGCAATATTGCTGATCTCTGAGTATATAGCATCTTCATCTTTTGCATGCAGTATCAGATCGTTAGTTTTACTAATGAATTCATACAGGCGTTTTGATTTCCTGGTTTCTTCATTTGCCTGATGCAGGCCGGACACATCTTTTACATGGAAGGAATATCCTTCCGGTGAAGGAAAACTGTTTACCCGTAACCATTTCCCTGTTTGCTGGTGAAGGAAATCGAATGAATTCAATTCTTTCCTGGTAAATTTATCCAGCATGGTTTTTTTGTCATTGCCATCTTCCTTATCCGACAACAGGTCAAACAAACTCATCCCGTTAAGTTTCACGTCTTCTACGTCTATTAATACCCCCGCCGCCTTATTTGCATGTGTAATAATAAAATGAAGATCGGTAACTATGAAGCCGTCATTCAGCTTTTCAAAGCTCATGTATTGCGCCAGCCGCCTGTCTTTGATAGATGTTTGCACACTTAAACGCCACCATACAAACCCAATAAAAAGGATGGTTTCTATAATCACCAATCCTAATAAAGTATATCTTCTCTTTGATTGTTCATCATAGCTTGTGTGAAACAACTGCAAGGTCTCCCGTCCGTAACCGGATATTTCATTATATTTTCTGATCAGTGCTCCTCTCACAAAATCATGCGCCCGATCATGCACCAGTTGTGCTGCACGATCAAGTTTCCCCCGTTTGCTCAAATAAAATACGGAATCAGTAAGAAGCAGGTTCTGTTTAAATAATGAATCAAGTTCAAAAATATGACTGCAGGGAATATACCCGTTCCCACACAATTGTTTTAAACTGTCTAACTGCTTTGCTGCCCTGCTGCAGGCTGTTGTATACTCATTAAGATTGTCCTGTAACCTGAAAATTAAAAAAGGTTTCTCGCTGTATTGAATATCTCCTAAAGCAAGTTGGAATTTATCCAGGTGCTGTATCATTATAAGAACAGCTTTTTCATCTTCAGTAAGGTCAGATGTTTTACTCATGTACCTGTACTCGGCAACATATAACAAGAGGAGGGCTGAAAACGAAATGATAACAGCGGGGTAAATAAGTTTCTTAGAGTTCCAGATCTGCATATACTGCTTTAAGGCACTAAATATTCAATACGTTTAACACGCTTGCTTTAATCATGCACTTAAATAATTGAACGTATCAATTTTCGCCGCGTAGTAATTCAGTAACTGAGCAAGGCTATAAGCTTTCGAAGTATTCGATCTGTATACCAGGTTGTTTGCAGTTACCGAATTTTTAATTGTGCATCGCTAAAGTATCGGTGTGGATATTTTCCCGGATTTTTAAGCAAATTATTCAACTTTCCTGAATCAGGTTTATAATATTTTTAAAATCTGGATTATCCTGTTTCTCACCTGCAAATGAGCACCCTGTTTACTAAAATTTATATGGAAAATATTTTATACCTGTTAGTAATTTCTTACGCAAATCTGATAGCATATTTTCTACAACACGATGAAAGAATGCTTACACAAGCAGAACTATCTTCTTTTCCCGCCACCATATCTTCTGCCACCCGATGATGGTCTGCCTGCTCTGGGATTATAAGCCGGCGTTGGACCAAATTGCTCAGGCACCTGTGCTTTGGTAACAGGATGGCCCAATAATGCTTCTATCTGTGCAAATTTCTGTTGTTCCTTTTCTGTTACAAACGTATAAGCAGTGCCTTCACTTGCTGCCCTTGCGGTACGGCCAATACGGTGTATATAATCTTCACCGTCGTTGGGTACATCATAATTAATTACAAGGTCTATGTCTTCAATATCAATACCCCTGCTTAAGATATCTGTTGCTACCAGTATTTTCAGTTTCTTGTTTCTGAAATCAAGCAATACCTGCTCGCGTTTTACCTGGTCAAGATCTGAGTGGATCTCTTCAACTGAAAATTTAGCCCGTTTCAGGTCGTTGGTCAATTGTTTTACGTTCTGTTTTTTAGAGCAGAATACGATCACACTCTGAAAATCTTTTCTCCTCAAAACATCTTTTACCAATGGAATTTTTTGCGGTTCATACACCACAAAAGCTTCCTGTACAATTTGCTCCGGTGGTTTTGAAACAGCGATATTGATCTCTAATGGATTGTGCAGGATCTTCCTTGCCAGTTCACGCATCTTCATAGGCATGGTTGCAGAGAACAGGAGGTTTTGTCTTTTTTTAGGAAGAAAGGAGATGATCTTCATGATATCATCATGAAAACCCATATCCAGCATGCGGTCGGCTTCATCTAATATTAAATACCTGAGCGCCTGCATTTTTACATACCCCATGTTCAGGTGGGCAATCATGCGGCCCGGGGTGCAGATCACCACATCAACACCGGTTGACAATGCTTTTTTCTCTGTAGTAAAACTGCCGCCATCACCACCGCCATACACAGCTATCGAACTTACAGAAGTAAAATACGACAGCCCCTCCATGGATTGAGCGATCTGTACTGCCAGCTCACGGGTGGGCACAATGATCATGGCATTGATCAGATGCTCATCATGCGGCTCTGTAATGATCTTATTGATAAGGGGCAGCAGAAAGGCTGCTGTTTTGCCCGTTCCGGTTTGCGCAGAGGCAATGATATCTTTTCCCTGTAAAATAGGGATCATTACCTGCTCCTGCACGGGGGTAGCTGTATCGTAACCCATTGCATCAATGCCTTCCAATATTCTTTCGTCAAAACCAAATTCAGTGAACTTCAAAATAGATAACGGTTATTTAAGTGAGTTGTAAAGATAGGCCGATATACAGCTATGTCCATTCCCGCTTACCCTGTTTTAAGGAGTTGGCGGGCAGTTTTGGACTGATTTTAATACATTAAGGCATAAATGAACATGTTTTGACTAATTTTTAACCACCCTAATACAGTCAATTCTGTTAATTTGCGCCTTTATTAGCAACCAATATTGCAATTAACTACTTGAAATGAAAAAAACACTACTCGTTCTTTTAGGCATATCCTTTACCTGTTTTGCATTTGCCCAAACGAATAACAGCTCTAAAATTGACCTTTCCAACCGTGCAAGCGACCATTTATTGATACAGTATGGAGCTGATAGCTGGACCAACCGCCCCGACAGCGTACGCACCGGCGGGTTCAGCAGGCATTTTAATATCTACTTCATGTTTGATAAGCCTTTTAAAACCAGTCCTAAATTCAGTGTGGCGTATGGTATTGGTATTGGAAGCAGCAATATATTCTTTAATAACACAAACGTGGATATTAAAGCAAATACTGCCAGACTTCCTTTTACCAATGTAGACAGTGCCAACCATTTTCATAAGTATAAAGTAACTACCATTTACGCCGAAATACCGGTAGAACTCAGGTATTATTCTAACCCCGAAAATCCGGCTAAATCGTGGAAAGCGGCACTGGGTGTAAAAGTGGGCAGCTTATTAAAATCATACACTAAGGGCAAGAACCTGCTTACCAAAGGCGGTGCCTCTGTGTATGGCCCCGGTTATATTGTTAAAGAAAGCAACAAAAGATTTTTTAACGGAACCATGCTGGCAGTTACCGGCCGCATAGGATACGGTATACTTTCACTCGACGCAGGCTACCAGTTCAACAATGTGTTGAAAGATGGTGCAGGCCCCGGCATGAACAGATTCTCGCTTGGCGTTACCATCAGCGGGCTGTAGGGGCAATGAGAGAATGAAAGAATGGTGAGTAAGAGAGGATAAAGTCCTACCTTACTCACCATTTTTTTATACAGACCACAGACGAAGAAGTTTGTGGTCTGTAGTTTGTAGTCTTTGGTTGTTATTAATGTGTGGTGATTTGTTGAAGAAACCACTCACTGAAAACCTTTAACAACCACAGACTATAGACCACAAACCTCTCACCGCTCAACACTAAAGTTTACCTTTGTCCAAACATTGAACCATTGATCGAGAAAAAGAAAAATATCCGAAGGGAAGAAAAGGCTGTATTGGTGGGATTGATCCAAAAAGAGCAGACCGATGAGCAGGTAACAGAATACCTTGATGAGCTGGCTTTTTTATCAGAAACTGCCGGTGCCACCGCTATAAAACGCTTTACACAAAAACTTCCGCATCCTGATAGCCGCAGTTTTGTAGGGAAAGGGAAATTGGAAGAGATTAAAAATTACGTGACCGGCAGAGACATTCACCTCATCATTTTTGATGATGAATTAACCGGCTCGCAGATAGCCAATATTGAAAAAGAACTGAACGTAAAAACCATTGACCGCAGCGATTTGATACTGGATATTTTTGCCAGTCGCGCCCGCACTGCGCAGGCCAAAGTGCAGGTAGAACTGGCACAATACCAATACCTCTTACCAAGACTAAAGGGTATGTGGAAGCACCTGGAAAGACAGGGGGGCGGTATTGGTACACGCGGACCGGGTGAAACAGAAATTGAAACCGACCGCCGTATTGTAAAAGATAAAATATCGCTGCTGCGCAAAAGACTGGGCGAAATAGATAAACAGGCATTTACCCAACGCAAAGAACGTGGCGAGCTGATACGTGTGGCACTGGTGGGTTATACCAACGTGGGCAAAAGCACCCTGATGAATTTGCTGAGCAAGAGCGAAGTGTTTGCCGAAAACAAACTCTTTGCCACGCTTGATACCACTACGCGTAAAGTGGTATTTGAGAACACCCCTTTTTTATTAAGCGATACGGTTGGCTTCATCCGCAAACTGCCGCACCACCTGGTTGAAAGTTTTAAAAGTACCCTGGATGAGGTAAGGGAAGCCGATATTTTATTGCACGTGGTTGATGTATCGCATCCGCAATATGAAGAGCAGATTGGTGTGGTAAACAAAACCCTGCAGGAGCTGAAAGCCTTTGATAAACCTATCCTCACCGTATTCAATAAAATGGATATGTATGAGGAAAAGAATTTTGATGATTGGCTGGATGAAAGCGTAAAACAGGAGATCTTACGCGAACTGAAAGAAAAATGGGATCATGCCACTGATCATAACTGCGTATTTGTGTCGGCCCTGGAACGCAATAATATTGACGCGCTGCGCGAACTGATATTGCAGAAAGTGCGGGATATGTACCAGATCAGGTACCCTTACCGTACGGTACACTTTTAGTTATTCTTCCAATACGTTGCACTATTACATTTTATCAATTCTCCGCGTAAACTCTTTTACGCTGCGGAGAATGAATAGTGAGTGGTCAGTAGTGAGTGGTGAGTAAATGAGGTCTGCAATTATCCTACTCACCACTGACCACTGACCACTCACCACTCACCACTCACAGTTCTTTCAGAACCTGTATCCCATAAGTACGCAATCCGTTATTTCTAAAATCGCCCCTTACTGTAAAGCCAATACTAAACCGGCTTTCCCAGGTGCGCCCCATGCGGATGCCTGCGCGCAGGCAAGGGTCAAATCCATCATGGCTTATACTACCTACTGAAGTGCGAATTCGGGTATAGCTATACATATAGCCTGCCCCAACATACACACCTAAATTATTTCTGTCAGATTCATCGGCTGCTGAATGCAGGCCTATATTAATATCTGCGTACAGGGGTAATTCAAAAGCCAGGCGTGTGCCCAAGAGCCCTTCAATCGTATCTCTTTTAGTGCCATTAAAATCTATAGAACGATAGTTGGATGATGTGCTGAAACCCAACATAACCGGAGAGCCTATACTGATTGATCCAAACTTCCAGGCAAACACATCCATCTTTGCACCATATACAATACCAAACTGGCGAAGCTTTACTGTGTAATCTGCATTTATGTGTGATGCATCTGCGGTTAAACTTGCTGTTCCGGAAATATTGGAAGTAGTAGCACCCAGACCAAAAACCTGGTCAATTCGTACATTTTGTGCGGAAAGAATATTACCCGATAAACAGAAACAGGCGACCAGGATAAAAACGCTTAGCTTTCGCATAAAATTTATTTTGGTTTGATAGGACCTTTCAAAGGTACATATTATGACAATATAATATATTTTTTATGTTTGATGCATCAAAGAACTGGTATAAAATAGGTGAAAGTGACGCCGATATTGCATGGCAGGATAATGATATGTGTATCGTATATGTCAACGATAAAAAGCTAACCTTAGCCCGGCACAATGGCAAACTCTTTGCTTTTGCGCATAAATGTCCGCATGCCAGTGGGATAATGGCCGATGGCTATATAAATGCCGCAGGACAGGTAACCTGCCCACTACATCGCTACCGTTTTGATATGCAAAATGGCCGTAACACAAGTGGTGAAGGCTATTTTTTAAAGACCTACCTGGTAGAAGCCCGCGCCGATGGCATTTATGTGGGCTTAGAGAATAAAGGTTTTTGGGGCTCTTTGTAAAAAAACACGCCCTAAAAACCGTGCCTTCTCGCCCGCTAAGCTTAGGCGAGCGGGTGTGCCTTGGTGTGAGAAAATAAGCACACTAAGGCACGGTTTAGTTTGCGAATTTTTATGCTTTCAAACCTGGCGGGCAATATTTTTCGAATCAGATTTTGCCGGAATGCATTTTTCCCTATTTTTGCAACCCCATAGCGGGAAATTCCTTCTTAGCTCAGTTGGTTAGAGCATCCCGACCGTAAGTCGGGAGGGTCTCTGGTTCAAGTTCGAAGGGGAATAAAAAAGTGATACTCCTCCTTAGCTCAGTTGGTTAGAGCATCCCGACCGTAAGTCGGGAGGGTCTCTGGTTCAAGTTCGAAGGGGAATAAAAAAGTGATACTCCTCCTTAGCTCAGTTGGTTAGAGCATCTGACTGTTAATCAGAGGGTCTCTGGTTCAAGTCCAGAAGGGGGAGCTTAACAATCAAGCAGTTATGACGTAAAACTCATAGCTGCTTTTTTCATTTGCAAACAGAATATTATTTAAAAAAAGTCGGAATTTTTTTTGAATACAGTAAACTTCTACCGGTTTAATATTGCAATCATAAAAGACACCCCATTACCTGCCTTTAGATTAAGTTCTTGTAGCATAATTAGGCCGTTGGGTTATCAACGGATCCTTCTGCCTCTTGATTGTCGTGGAGTTTGACGAATCAATAATTTACTTTCCGGTTCAAATACTTTCTGGGGATTAATGGATGCCTGCCTTAATCGCTTTACAATGTTTCGCCAGTTAATATCCTGGTTAAGAAGATCAAGCTTCTGTGTTTGTTTTACATCAGTATGATAAAGAAGCGCTTTACCGGCAGTTAACGCACTTACGTTTGGATATTTTTGTACATAACACGAAAGCAATTGTGCCAATGATTTATGTTCAAGCATTATATAGATATCGATAAAATCTTTTAACCGTGAACCATCCTGTACAATTGCGTTAAACTTCATCGCAGCAATATCTTCGATTGATGCCATTCGTATATCTTCTATAAAAACTGCTGGTTGAATCCATGGATAACAGTGCGCAATACAATCCACTTTAATATCCTCAATAAAGCAATTGATGGTATTATTATCCGTTTCAAGATTTTCCACCTTGTATTTTGCTGATAGCAGCGCACCGAGCCTTTCCGCATCGAAAGGATTCTTTGTAAAAAGATCAATGTCAACGGATATCCTGTGCCCAAGCATTAAGGCAAGGGCTGTTCCACCCACGAGGTTAAATTCTTTTAAGTCTTCATCTGCCATCAGCCTATAGATCAGATCCAGAGTTGAGGCCTCGACTGTTTCCTTATGTAACACTTTAAATCTTCGGGTTTAAGTTTAAAAAAATCACATACTTTTTTTATCGCACGATCCGTTAAATAGGTAGTCTTTTTTGTAAGCGTATTCACCACTTTTTTTCCCCCGTAAAATCGTATCATCTCCTGCCACTCTTCAGGCGATCCCCTTTCGACAACCCTTTCAATTACCGTCCCGGAATCTTTCTGCCAATCCATTTCGTCATACTTGAATTCCCAGAACAACCGTTTAGGTAAATCAGGTTTATTGGTCCGACCGGGTTTTGAAATAATTTGCTTTCGTTCCACCCGGACATCATCCGTTTCGAAAGGCACCTTTTTTTTCGACAGGTAGTTGTTTAAAGTATCATATGGATACTGAGGGTTTGCCAGGCTGAAATTTTTCAGGTTTGAATACACTTCAAACGGCCGCGAGGCATCCTTTTTCCAATGGATCAAAACCACTCTCCTGGGATCTAAATTTGAAGCCGTTTTCATACCCAAATTTACGAAAAAAGACCAATATTGACGCAATAATGGTCTGTTACTTTACATCCTTTTCTTCGTTGAAATGGATTTTTTCGGAGAAGATGCAGCCGAGAATCCTTCTCTTCATCACGCCGGTACTCTTCTTGTAGAAATCTACAATGTGTTCGAGTGTGGGTTCTGTTCATCAACCATATCTCGGAGGTTTAATTCTGGTGGTAGATATTGGACTCCACCTCCGTTCAAGTTCTTGGTAGGTATCCCCATTGATGTTCCTCTTGAAGAACTCATCTCTTAAGTGTGTTTTAAGATCAATACATCTGCTCCAACAACCATGCAAATCTAACATTTTATGTTACATTTGCATAGATGATAAAACGCAGATTAGAAGCAAAAATACATGAGGCACTTAGCCGAAGCCCCTCTGTTGCCTTAATGGGTCCTCGCCAGGTGGGTAAAACAACTATTGCACTAAATATATCAGAAACAACACCATCCGTATACCTGGATTTGGAAAATAGTCTCGACTTGCAAAAGGTGCGCGATATAGTGAGCTTTCACAATGTTAATCGCGATAAACTCATTATTCTGGATGAAATTCAACGCTTACCGGAGGTCTTCTCTCCTTTAAGAGGGATCATTGATAAAGAACGCCGCAAGAGAAACAAGGCAGGGCAATTTCTGTTTCTTGGCTCAGCATCTATTGACTTACTCAGGCAGTCAAGCGAATCGCTTGCCGGAAGGATCGCCTATCTTGAACTATTTGGCATTAATCAACTGGAATATCCCAATGATATAAATACACTTTGGCTTCGGGGTGGCTTCCCGGAAAGTCTGTTGGCTACCTCAGAAAAAGACAGTTTGGAATGGCGGCGCGATTTTATCAAAACATATCTTGAGCGCGACATCCCCCAACTTGGCCCGAGAATACCATCTGAAACGTTAGAGCGATTTTGGACAATGCTGGCCCACCACCAGGGATCAGTATTTAACGCAGCAAACCTGGGCAGAAATCTTGATGTAACAGGAGTTACCATAGGGAGATACCTGGATTTAATGGTTGACCTGTTGCTGGTGCGGCGGTTAAAACCCTGGATTTATAATGCAGGCAAGCGCCTGATCCGTTCTCCAAAGGTTTATATAAGGGATAGCGGGATCACCCATGCTCTCCTGAATATAATTGATCATAATCAATTGCTTGGTAATCCGGTTGTAGGCGGAAGCTGGGAAGGGTTTGTGATCGAAAATATTCTTTCTGTGGCCCCTACCGGTGTGCAGCCTTTTTATTATGGAACGCCGGGGGGAGCTGAGATCGATCTCATATTGGAATTCTCTGCCAAAACAAAATGGGCTATTGAAATTAAAAAAAGCTCTTCACCCACAGTAAGCAAAGGATTTCATATAGCATGTGATGATATTAATCCGGAGAGGCGTTATGTGGTGTATTCCGGAACCGATCAATTCTCTTTAGGAAATGGGGTAATGGCAATTTCACTTGCTGATCTTATGCATGAAGTGATGAATCATTAATCGGGTTTACAGATAGCATAACCCTTTTTCATTTCCCATCCTTAATAATTGAATATTTTCACTAAATGAAAGCTCAAAAATTCTTATTGTTAAGTGTATCAATATTCGGGTTTACTCATTTATTGGCTCAAAACATCCATTTTAAGAAAACCGATTTGAAACCAATTCATGTTTCAATGTCGATTACAGAAATTGATGGTAAAAAAGCGGTCAGGGTAACCAAAGATTCTTCCATCAAGGAATTTGACGAGCCCACCTTTGTTAGATTGGATAATATTGATTTTACAAATGGGATAATTGAAATTAACGTGTTGAGCAAGCTATTAGCCAATGCTCCGGATTTTGCAAGAGGTTTTATTGGTATAGCATTCAGAATAAATGAAGACAATTCCAGGTTTGAATCTATTTACATTCGCCCTACCAATGGTCGCGCCACTCAGCAATTACGAAGAAACCGTTCCATTCAATATTTTTCTTATCCGGATTACAGGTTTGAAAGGTTAAGAAAAGAAGCTCCTGGTGAATATGAATCTTATGCGGATATGGGATTGAACGAATGGATTAAAATAAAAATTGTGGTTAAAGATGCTCAGGCTAAACTTTTTCTGAACAACAATCTGCAACCTTCGTTAATGGTGAATGATTTGAAACATGGTTCAAATAGCAATGGAGCGATTGGCTTATTTGTAGATATTGGCACAGAGGGTTTCTTTGCTGATTTAAAAGTTATAAAAGAGAACTAAACTGCTCTGGTCAAATGGAGGGAAATCCCAAGAAGCTGCAACTTTCCGCAGTAAGAGGATCACAAAATTAAAAGGGTTATACTTTAATAGTATGGGCTTTCTATTTTTGGTGACCCCATTTAATCAACCTGCAACTGCCCATTCATCCTGATAAAAGCTTCTGCCGCTTTAACACCCATTTCCCTTCCCCTGAAATCTTCCATTGCTGCATGACCGCATTGATAAATGCCCGGAGGGTCCTGGCTCAGATGGCAGTACACTGCCTGCTTTTTCTGTTCCTGTGTAGCTGTGATATCTACATAATCAGTGGGATGAAAAATGAAGGTTTGTTCTCCAATGCATACTTCAAAAAAGTATAAAGCGAATTTTTTACCCAGCCTCAACCAGGATTGAATCGCAATCAAACTCGCTACCTGGTGATCTTTATGCGAATCCAATGGCCAGTGTGTAAACAATATATCCGGTTTTTCATCTGCAATAATCTGTTTTACTTTTTGCAACCACTCATTATTCATAACAGTATCTCCATCAATCTGGCCTGCAAAAATATATTTAGCATCCAGAATTTTACAGGCCTGGATGGCCTCACTTTTTCTGATGGCAGCAGCTTTGTCGTGTGGCGTTCCGGGTATACCCGCTTCTCCTGTTGTTAAATAAATGATGGTAACATCATGTCCTGCTTTTCTCAATGCCGCCAGTGTTCCGCCACAACCCGATTCCGGGTCATCCGGATGTGCGCCCAAACAAACTACTTTTTTTTGGCTGGTCGTTGAATCCCCTTGTGCAAACAACAATGCAGGCAAACCGATAGCGCCAATGGTTGCTGCCGTTTGTTTCATAAAGCTTCTTCTTGAATGATGATCAGACATAACAATTGATTATAATTAACCGACACCTTACTGTCGCAAGCTAAAATTATTATTTAATTACCGTGTTCTGTTATTAAAAATCAATCATCTGACTTTTCGGGATATTGTGCCGCTCACGGCCGCTGGGCCCCGTCCCTGTTACCGGGCTGCTTTAGCTTCTGACAAAATGCGCTTCGCATCTTTTTCTCTGCCTTCGCCTTCGCTTGGCACCGAACCAAAAGAGGCCCGTCCACAGGGACTGATTAGAGATTATTCATCCAAGACCCTATAAAATCAGCTTTATTTTTTGAAATTAGTCTTGTTCTGAATTATCTAATCGCACTATACATTATTTAATTATTCATTCGCTTTTTTACACACGCGGCCAATTGTTTGAAAAACATAAGCATTGCTTTGAAATTCGTTAGGTGAACATAAATAAGTAAAGTTCTTTTACCGCTTAAGAAACATAACATGCAGACCAGCTCTGCTCCTCCCGTAAAAAATATATAAAACTGTGAGGCCCGGTATGAAATCTGTAAATTTATGGGAGATGAGTAAAGCCGAAACCATAGAAGAATTTTATAAAAGGAAATTCGATTGGATGCCAGATAATCTCAAAAAGGAGATCGGGCATTTTAATGTTTTTAATTTAGAGCCTTTTGTTGGAAATAAGGCGCAGCCCATACCTTATAAACGCCGTGATTTTTATAAAATAATGTTGGTGCAGGGTAGCAGTAAAGTGCATTATGCCGACAGGGTTATTGAAGTTACAAAACAGGCTTTGTCTTTTTCCAATCCTCATATTCCTTATAAATGGGAACATTTTGATACGATCAGAAGCGGTTCTTTCTGCATATTCGACCAGCATTTTTTTCATCAGTTTGGCAACCTGAACCAGTATTCCGTTTTTCATCCCAACGGTACACATATATTTGAATTATCGGATAATCAGGTAGAAAAAGCTGCTGCCATTTTTAAGCGCATGTTTGAAGAGATCGATTCAGAATACGTGCATAAATATGATGTATTGCGGAATCTTGTTTTTGAATTGCTGCATTATGCCATGAAAATGCAGCCTTCAGCAACCATCGACAAAAAACAGGTAAATGCTTCTCAAAGAATTTCCGCACTGTTTTTAGAATTGTTAGAACGCCAGTTTCCGGTTGATGATACACATCAAAGAATACATCTCCGTTCGGCATCCGATTTTGCAGCGCAGTTAAATGTGCATGTGAATCATCTGAACAGGGCGGTTAAAGAAACTATTCAGAAAACAACCTCTCAGATCATTGCCGAACGCATTTTGCAGGAAGCAAAAATTTTATTGAAGCACAGCAAATGGAATGTATCCGAAATCGCATTCGCCCTGGGTTTTACCGAAGTAACCCATTTCAACAATTTCTTCAAAAAGCATGTACAGTTAAGTCCTTTGAAATTCAGGAATGTTTGATTTTCGTAAACTGTTGTTTGCTTTTTATTATTTAGAGGGATAACCGCTGTTTAGTTTTGTTCCATAAATCAAATACATAATTATGAGCACACAAATACAAAAACGCAGACTTGGCAACAGCAATTTAGAGGTATCGGCCATCGGGCTTGGCTGTATGGGGATGAGTTTTGCATATGGCGCTGCCGGCGACAAAAAAGAAATGATATCACTTATCCGTTCATCTGTTGAACACGGCATCAATTTTTTTGATACGGCTGAAGTATACGGTCCATTCACAAATGAAGAACTGGTTGGTGAGGCTTTGGCACCTTTTAAGGGTGAGGTAGTGATTGCTACAAAGTTTGGGTTTAAACTTGATCCCAATGGCGGGCCAAAATGGGTTGGCGTGGATAGCACCCCGGAGAACATTAAAAAAGTTGCCGAAGCTTCACTAAAGCGTTTAAAAGTGGAAGCGATTGATCTGTTCTATCAACACCGTGTTGATCCGAATGTTCCCATTGAAGAGGTGGCAGGCGCTGTGAAAGATCTGATCCAACAAGGCAAGGTTAAACATTTTGGATTATCCGAAGCTGGCGCCAAAACCATCCGTCGCGCCCATGCAGTACAACCTGTTACGGCACTGCAAAACGAGTACTCTTTATGGACAAGAGAGCCTGAACTTGAAATAATACCAACATTGGAAGAGCTTGGTATAGGCTTTGTTCCATTTAGCCCACTGGGCAGGGGCTTCCTGGCAGGTAAGATGAATGAAAACACAAAGCTTGATAGTTCCGATTTCCGCAGTACACTTCCCCGTTTTACACCCGAAGCGCTCAAGGCAAACCAGTCTTTGATTGATCTGCTTGGCAGGGTAGCAGAAAAGAAAAATGCGACAGTGGCTCAAATTGCACTTGCCTGGCTTCTTGCTAAAAAGCCATGGATAGTTCCTATCCCCGGCACAACAAAACTTCACCGTTTAGAGGAAAATATAGGATCAACATTTATTGAACTTGGGCCTGAAGAAATAACAGAGATAGAAGATACCGCATCAAAGATAGTTGTGCATGGAGCACGGTACCCTGCGCATATTGAGAAAATGACAGGGCTCTGATTTACAGGAAGTCGAACATAGCAGTTTTCTTAGAGTTGTTAATCTGATAATGATATCCGGGTTACAACTTTCAACGCTCAGGGAAACATAAAACAAAGGGCCATACTTTATCGGTATGGCCCTTTGTTTTTATGCTGCTTTCGCGATTTCTCCCTGCAAGGGAATTTTTGTAAAACTGGCAAAAATGATTATCATTGTGTCATACTGACGCAATTAAAAAATTTATCAAACCGATTCTTGCTATGAAAACTTATGTAAACAAAATGATGATGATGCTGGCGGTACTTTTTACCGCAGGCAACCTGATGGCCCAGCAGGGTCTTCCGCAGTTAGGCAAAAGCCCTGTGAATGATGTTGTTAAAGCGATGACCCTGGAAGAAAAAGTAAATCTTTTAGTTGGCCAGGGTATGTACCTGCCTGGTATGCCAATGCCCGGTGCCAACAGCCAACCCACAGATGCACAGAAAAGAGTAACCGGTGCGGCAGGTACTAGTTTTTCCATCCCCCGATTGGGTATCCCTGCATTGGTGGTATGTGATGGTCCCGCCGGTATTCATGCCTTTAATGGCGGAAAGAGCCGGATGTATTTTGCCACCGCCTGGCCCATTGGAACCCTGCTGGCTTCCAGTTGGGATACTGCATTGGTGCACAAAGTGGGTGTTGCCCTTGGTGCTGAGGCTAAGGAATATGGTATTGATATCCTGCTGGGGCCCGGTATGAATATTCACCGAAACGCATTGGGTGCACGCAATTTTGAATATTACTCCGAAGATCCGGTGATCACCGGCAATATGGCTGCCGCTATGATCAACGGTATCCAGAGCAATGGCGTAGGCACATCAGCCAAACACTTTTTTGCCAATAACCAGGAAACCAACAGAAATTCTGTAAATACCATTATCAGCGAAAGAGCTATGCGTGAAATTTATCTGAAAGGCTGGCAGATTGCAGTAAAGAAAGCCAATCCATGGACCATCATGAGCTCTTACAACCTTGTAAACGGCCCTTATACTTCTGAAAATCCTGAACTCTTACGCACCATCCTTCGCAATGAATGGGGTTATAACGGTTTTGTAATGACCGACTGGTTTGGCGGTAAAAGCACAGTGGCACAGCAGAAAGCCGGTAACAACCTCATTATGCCTGGATTACCTAATCAGAAAAAGGAGATCCTTGATGCAGTGAAGAATGGACAATTAGATGAAAAAATACTGGACCAGAATGTGGCCGAGATCCTGACTATCATTTTACAAACACCTACTTTCAAAGGATATAAATTCAGTGATAGCCCTCCATTGAAAGAGAATGCGCAATTATCCCGGACAGCCGCTGCTGAAGGGATGGTATTACTGAAGAATGAAAACAACACGCTTCCAATCCAGCCAGGAACATCAATCGCATTATTTGGTAACAACTCATTGGATCTTGTTGCCGGAGGTACTGGAAGCGGTGATGTAAATAAAATGTATACCGTTCCTTTTGCTGATGGATTATACCACGCCGGTTATTCTCTTAATACAGATCTGTACCGCGCTTACGCCCGGTATATCACTGCAGAGAATGCCAAAAAACCTAAGCGAAGTTTAATGGAAGAATTGATGAGTCCACTCAAGCCTATTGAAGAAATGACGGTACCCAATGAGATGATCAGCAAAGCCGCATCACAATCTTCCATCGCTGTAATCGCCATCGGCCGCAATGCCGGTGAAGGCAACGACAGGAAGGCAGCAGGAGACTACTATCTCACCGAAAAAGAAAAAAACCTCATCAAAGAAGTATCCGCAGCTTTCCATTCGCAGAACAAGAAAGTGGTGATAACACTAAATATCGGAGGTGTGGTAGATGTAATGCAATGGCGCGATGAGGCAGATGCCATTTTATTAGCCTGGCAGCCGGGCCTGGAAGGAGGTAATGCAATGGCAGATGTGATCTCCGGAAAAGTAAACCCTTCAGGAAAACTGGCAACCACTTTTCCTGCACACTATGAAGATGATGTAACCACTAAAAATTTTCCGGGTCGTGAGATACCCGGCTCTGCAAAATCGGGATTGTTCGGCCAGAAACAGGTGGATGCAGAAGTAGTATATGAAGAAGGCGTGTATGTTGGTTACCGGTATTTTAGCAGCTTCAATATACCTACAGCCTATCCTTTTGGTTATGGTCTTTCTTATACGCAGTTCAGTACAGGCAATCTCAAAATCAGCGCACCGGTGTTGACCGACCAGTTGCAGGTAAGTGTTACCATAACCAATACAGGATCTGTGGCCGGGAAGGAAGTGGCTCAATTATATGTTAGCGCCCCTGCCGGAAAATTAGATAAACCCAAATCAGAATTAAAGGCCTTTGCCAAAACAAAACTGCTGCAACCCGGAGAATCTCAGGACCTGAGTTTTACGCTCACCCCTTCAGACCTTGCCTCTTTCCATACTGCATTAAGTGCCTGGGTTGCTGAGGCTGGTGAGTACAGCATCAGTTTGGGAAATGCGCAGCAGGTAATTGCTTCCGCTTCGTTCAAACTGCCCAAAGAAGTAATAGCAGAGAAAGTGAATAAAGTGGTGGTTCCAAAAACCGCCATCAATGAACTGAAGCGCGAAATGCCAAAAGCAAAAAAATAATAAGCGCATCTTTATGACAAAGGGCTGTTCTTCAAAAAAGAACAGCCCTTTGTATTTTTCATAAAATTGCAAAGCCGAAAATAGTCACGGCATTACTTTTTAATCCCTACTTAACAATTTGAACAATGATACATTTTCATAAAAATTTTCTCTGCCAATCCTATGCTTTACCAGGACATTTCCTTTTACCAATTCTTCGAGATAGCGAATAGCGGTATTTCGGCTTACCTGTAAATCATTTTGTATAAACTCTATTTTGGTATATGGGTATTTAAATAGATTATTTAACAGATCCTGGCTGTACATTTTTGGAAAATCGTTTCTAATGCGTTGTTTGTATTGTTGCATTAGTTTTTTTATTGCATTAATCAGTACCACCGATTCGTTAGCTGTTTTTTCAACCCCATCTAACATAAACAGCAACCATTCTTCCCAGTCTCCGTTTGTTCTCACTACCTGTAACAAGCGGTAATATTCATTTTTGTGTTTAATAATATAACGACTAAGGTAGAGTACCGGCAAATGCAGTAATCCCTTTTGAACTAGATAAAGGATATTGATAATTCTTCCAGTACGTCCATTCCCGTCATAAAAAGGGTGAATACTTTCAAATTGATGATGTATAATGGCCATTTTTATTAAAGGATCTACATCTATTTCTGAATCATCATTAATAAATTTTTCAAGATCGTTCATTAACGATATAATAGTTTCCGCATCTTGTGGTGGGGTATAAACAACCTCGCCGGTTTTGTTATTCAATAGCTTTGTACCAGGTAATTTTCTGAATCCGGCGCTATTCTGTTCTACTACTTCCTGTATCTGAAGTATATGATTGTTAGTTAATAACCCATTTGTCTTTACTAACTGGAATCCCTTTATAAGTGCACGCGCATATTGATGCACCTCTTTTGCTGCGGGACTTGCAAATTGATTACTGAATAAGTTACTTTGATATATTTCATCAAATGTGCTGATAATATTTTCAATAGCTGAGCTCTCACGGGCTTCGCGAAGTGTTAGTGTTTCAAGCAGGATATTTTCATTTGGAATGCTGCTGATCACTCCTTTCAACTCCGCTAATGCCCTATGTGCTAAGGCGACCTTTTTAAGTACCTGCTTGGTCTCTAGTTCTTGACTTATTTGCAAAAAATTCAGCATAATTGGGTTACTATGGTTAAATATAACCCAAAAAACGCAATAATTGAGTTATATTTAACCAATGTAACTTAGAAACTGTTTGGCTTAACTAGTACGAATTGCTTACACCCCTGTGGCTGGGCGGTGAAAAGCAGTTAAGATTCACCGCAGGAACTGTAGAGCAAAAGAGTTGACACAGAGAATTGACGAATTTCACAATATCTTATTCAATCGGCAACGGCAATTTTTGCTGCCGCAGAAAACTAAGCCTGTCAAAATAACCCCGCTGAAATTTGATCTTATCTGCTTCAATTTGAAAAAAGCCACAACCCCTTAATCCTAATGGGTCGCTCCATTCAAGGATGGCCCAGTTGCCATCTTCAAAAATATTTTCAATTACACAAACCATGGTTGCCGCTGCAAATTCCTGCCTGAAAAATTCTTTTATAACTGTTTTACCAACCAATGGGTCAGTATAAACCTGGTGGTTAATGGCATCATCATGATACATATCGGCCAAACCATCAAGGTTCGCTTTATTAAATTCATCAACCCATTTTAAAACAACTTCTTTAGGGGTCATCTTATCGTTTTTCCAAATGTACTTTAAAAAGATGTTCTTCAAATCTGAGCGAAGCCCTGCCCGTTTGCTTAAAGCTCTTTAATCCAGATATGTACATCGTGAGGTGCTAATTCTGTTCCGCCAAAAAAGGGAAATAGTTTGTATCCGCTTATTGTTGGAGAATTACAGGTTCGGGGTACTGTATCTTTTTTGTTGTCTATTTTAAATTCATACCCGTTGGAAACCAGTTTTATGCCGGCAGTATAAATCTTTCCAATATCAACCGTTTGTAACTCTTTATACAGGCGCAGCGAATCATTGTACCAATAAGCATAGATGCGCAAAGCATTGTTATACCACGACCAGCCAAAGCGTGCAGAATTAATATGATGGGGTGCAATAGTATACAAGGTTGTAAAAGAAACACAGTCGGCAAATCCGTATAACTTATTAATATCAGCCTGGTTTAACGGATCAACCGTACTGTACATGGCGCTGTTATCAAACCTGAATTGTACATTCATTTCGGTGATGCCGCCTAAACGAACAATAGTGGTTGAGTCTGTGGAATAACTCTGCCCTTGGGGAATAAAATAATCTGTGAACCCGGCTAATTCCCGTTTATAATATTCATCATTAACATATTCCTTTTGGCAAAATAAATTCAGGAAAAAGAATACAATCAGAACACTATACTTAAACTTATATTTTGAAGTTCCATCCTGCATTTCGTGTGTTTTATTGATCTAACCGAAATACTGAATTGCATTATAAAATTACGCATTTTCAAACCGGTTTATGCCTCTTACTATTGAAGAGTATGCTAAGCAATTGTAATGATCTAATAGCTAAGCCATTAACAGTTTCTTTATTAATGCAACCCGGTTGTTGGCCAGGTGCTCCAAGAATTATTAGAAGGTAAATAATTGCCAAAGAAGACACAGAATCACACAGAAACTGTCTGTGGAAATCTGTGCCTTCTGTGGCAGAAAAATTGAAAAAGATTTTATGCTAATTTTAAGAAGACTGATTTATTATAACTTTAATACATAATAAAATATATGCAAAAGCAATCCTTCCATTCACATCTCCTGTTGTCGCTATTATTTATTCTTATTAATTGCTATACACCACCTAACTTAATGGCACAGGATAAAACAGTTTCACGTTCTCCTGAAGAACAAAGGGAACTGTTTGGGTACTGCGAAAAACCCAGGCTGATGAAACAGTTAAGCCTTGCTGAAGAAACAGCAGATAAGATCGGCGATATCAATTACTGGGTCACCCTGCAAAAATTAAAGATTAAAGCAAATACCAACGACACTTTTGCAACACCTAATGAAGTGAAAGAAGTGGTGATTAAAAAATACAAAAACCTCCGTCTTTCCGGCGATCAGCTAAAAGTATTGGTTGATAAATACGAAGCAGGAAATAACGAAGAACCTTGTGCGGTTATCACCTTAACCGTTAATCACCAGTACGACACATTGGCCAAACCACAGATGTTACAGCTTTTCAAAACGCGTTATAGAAAACAACTGATCGACAAAGCAGGCATTAATGGCAGGCAGGCAGATAATGTGTTTGAAGTAGAAGTATGGAAACAAAAAGAAGCACTCGATATTGATGCGATACCCATTGCTGATTTTAACCGGGTTCGCAAAACGGTGGCGATGTATCGTGAAAGAGAAAGAAGATTTAAGGTGATCGGTTTAACTGAGCAACAAACAGAGACCGCTATAGAATTTTTAAATCAGCATGTGCTGGAAATCAAAAAATGATTTATGGCCGATTCAGTTGGATGCATAACTATAAATGTTCCCTGATGCCAATTTTGGTGGGCTGACCATAGGTGTTCGGAAGATGGAAGTACCTTGATGAACACCTTTTTTTGCCACAGAAGGCACAGATTTTCACAGACAGTTTCTGTGTTATTCTGTGCCTTCTGTGGCAATTTGTTTCTTTCTAAGAGTTGTTGTCGGCCAACAAACAACAACAGTGTCATTCATTTATACTGTTCCTTCCAAAAATCATTGGTCAATTTTTTATAATATGTTCCATCCGCCACTAAAGCGCTCATATTTATTGATTTACTGAAAAACACAGGAACTTATTAGCCATATATCTACTATGAAATGAATTTTATTCAATAAACAGTCATATTTCAAATATTTTCATCAGTAAAAATAGAAATAAACGAAATACTGTTTAATATTGCGACTCTTATATTGAATAAAATTATATGCCATGTTTGATACCGGTTTAACCGCGTTTATGATTGTTGCCACCAGTCTTGTTATGCTCATGACTCCCGGATTGGCCTTTTTTTATGGTGGATTAGCCTGTAAGAAAAATATTTTGAATGTTATGATTCAAAGTTTTGTATCGATGGGCTGGACATCTGTCTTGTGGTTTATTTTTGGTTATTCACTCTGCTTCAGCGGTGGAGAAGGACAAATTATCGGAAACCTGGACAAAGCATTTTATCACGGTGTTAATCCAAGTACCTTGTTTTCGCCCGACAAAAGATTCCCGGAGATCGTTTTTATAGCTTATCAAATGATGTTTGCCATCATTACACCTGCACTTATTACAGGGGCTTTTGCTAACAGGGTTACTTTTAAAGCATTCTTTATCTTCTTAACCTTTTGGCAAATATTTGTTTACTATCCTTTTGCCCATATGATCTGGGGTAATGGATTACTGGCTAAATGGGGCGTATTAGACTTTGCCGGGGGTATTGTGGTACACGCCACTGCGGGTTTTGCCGCTTTGGCTTCTGTAATATATGTTGGCGTGCGACGTGTAAAACATGAGCGGCCCAACAATTTGCCTTTGGTTGCCATCGGTACGGCATTGCTTTGGTTTGGCTGGTACGGATTTAACGCCGGCAGCGAACTGCAGGTTAATAGTATTACCGCACTTTCGTTTGTTAATACAGACCTCGCCGCTTCAGTGGCTGCAGTAACCTGGCTTGGCATTGAATGGTTTGTTGAACCCAAGCGACCTACTTTTGTTGGTTTGCTAACAGGATCTGTAGCTGGCCTGGCCACCATTACCCCGGCAGCCGGTTATGTAACCTACCCGATGGCTTTCTTAATCGGTTTTATTGGTGCGGTGGTTTGTTACTTCGCAGTAAAACTGAAAAACAAAATGGGATGGGATGATGCACTTGATGTTTGGGGTGTACATGGTGTAGGCGGTGTTGCAGGAACTATTTTATTGGGAGTATTTGCAACAAAATCAATTAACCCGGGAGGTGCCGATGGATTACTGTTTGGAGGAGGCACCTTCTTCATGAAAGAGCTGATCGCTGTTGCTGTTACTTCTGTGTATGCCTATCTGTTTACTTATTTAATGTTGATGCTGATAAATAAAATAACCAGGGTAAAAGTTACAGCAGAAGAAGAGGAGCAGGGATTAGACTACGTATATCATGGTGAAATAGCAAGAGACCTTCATTAATATTATTTCAATTTCTCTTTAACAAAAAACCACTTACAATAAAATGCAGGTGGTTTTTTATTTTTCAGATCGTTCCATTAACTTCATCATTTAAGTTATATCAGTGTTTTACTAACCCATCCCCCAATGCAATCAAAGACTTTAACCACCAAACCACATTACCCTATTCTTGATGGCCTTCGTGGTGTGGCCGCTATTTTAGTTGTCATCTTTCATTTATTTGAAGCGTATTATCCGGTACCCGCCAATCACCCCGAACATCATGGATACCTGGCAGTAGACTTTTTCTTTTTATTGTCTGGCTTTGTAATAGGTTATGCATATGATGACCGTTGGGGAAATATGCGTGCGTGGGATTTCTTTAAAATAAGATTGGTGCGCCTGCACCCGATGGTGTTGCTGGGTGTATTGATCGGGGCCATTGGTTTTTGGTTTGATCCATTTACAAACGGACAGGCGCATACCAGCATTTTTAAATTGATTGGTGTTACGCTGATAAGTTTTGCTTTATTACCGGCGCCGGATATACGTAATTGGTCAGAGACACACCCGCTTAATGGACCCTGCTGGTCTTTACTGCAGGAATATCTTGCCAATATTTTATACGCGTTGTTTGTTCGTAAAATGGGAAAGATCTCTTTATGGGTCCTGGTAATAATCTGCGGTGGTGTACTTACCTATGTAGCCTCATGGCGCGGAGATGTGGGAACTGGCTGGAGTTTTGAAACTTTCTGGATCGCTTTTGTGCGGATGATGTTTCCATTCTTTGCAGGACTGTTACTATTCCGTTCAGGAAAAATGATCCGAATACCCATGGCATTCACTGTTTGTTCGCTGATACTGATCGTGCTTTTCTTTTTGCCAACATTCCGTTATAATGGATTGTATGAAGCTGCATGTATCATCCTTGCTTTCCCTTTGGTGGTGGCGATAGGTGCAGGCGGACAAATAAGCGGCTGCTGGGCTAAGTTGTGCAAGTTTTTCGGCGATATCTCGTACCCGATCTATATCACACACTACCCATTCATTTACATCTATACCATGTGGATTGTCACCAAAAAACCGGCGCCTGCTCAAATTGTACCGGTTGCCTTCGGTTTGTTTGTACTCTTTATTGTTCTGGCTTATGCATCGCTGAAATTGTATGATGAACCGGTAAGGGCATGGTTGAAGAAGAAATTTTTAGTGAAACAATAAAACCAGACTGTAACGCAAGTTTTGATGATGCCAGTGTTAGCTATGCAATCATCGGTTTTAGAAAGATGGAAATATTTTGATGGATGTCATCTTTTTTTCTTTCTAACAATTGTAATCATACGCTTAACAAATACAGAGGATCACATTGATTTACCAACTAATTTCCATTTATATGTTCCCCCCGCTTGTTCTATGCCCCAGTAATCAAATGATCCTGTACTCCGGTCTCCATCGGCGTTCAGTAAAACCGGTCCGGTGATCCCAAAATACCGATTTGCCTCAGACCGGAACATCGTTTTTACTTTGGTAAAAGTATTTGCGCCGGGAGGCAAAGCAATAACAGTCCGGGCAATTACCCACATGGCATCGTAGGCTGCCAAAGCATACGCGTCGGGTTCAATACCTGTTTTACTTTTTATAGTTGATAAAATTGAAGCGAGGTCTGGATGCGGTTGCAGTGGCAATCCAAAACCTGGCGCAAAGAACTGTGTGCTTGCTGCGAAAGATGCAGCCTGGTTATCTGAAATCAACACATTACTGAGCGCCACTCCATCACCGCCATACCAGTGCACAGAAGAAAACAGTGGATCTGATTTTGCCTGCCTGAACAAATCAATACACTCATCAAAAGATGCCAGGTATACTGCTACTTTATTTTCTCCCTCACTGCCTATATGTTGCAGTAGTTTTGTTTTGAGTGCGGAAAGAACAGCAGCGTAATCAGTGGTGTTGATAGCGTATGGTGCAATGGCATCAACACTGCCACCCAGTGATGAAAATACAGTTCCTACAGATTGTTGCAGGCCTCTATTACCAGCATCATCTCTTGCAAGTGTTACAACAACTGTTCTGCCGGAAGCAAATATTGTTTTAGCCACAGCGCCGCCCTCTACTGCATCTCCGGGACAAAATCGAAAAACAGCGTCATTGGCAATTGCCAGGCTGCCGGCTGTACTGCTCTGGCTAACCACGAGCAGATTATTGCTATCAGCAAAAGATCGTATGGCTCCCAGTTCAGCACTTGACTGTGGCCCGATGTAATACCGGATATTCGCATTCAATCCATCACGTATCGCTTTCTGAGTTAAAGAGGTATCAAGTTTTGTATCATACATAACAGTTGAAAAGCGATACCTGGAAGCAGTCTGCTCCATATAACCATTAATATCGTTAACGGCAAGATTCATAGCCTCCTTCGATGTTAAACCCAGTGAAGACCAGTTACCCGATAGGGATAAAAGACCACCAACTGTTATGTTGATGTTTTCTGTTCCGGTATCTTTTTTACAGGAGATAAAACACAAAGCAAAAACGATGAAGGCACCGGTAAGGGTTCTCATAGATTTGATGTTTGCCTGTAAAACTACCGAACCGGGCGGCATTTAAATATGCGCACAAACAGTCTGAGGTATGACTGGCATCAGCCTTTAGCCACATAAATCGATCTAATTTTACACGTTGAAAATCTACCACTCCCCAATACCGGCCTGCCAATGGTTCCCCGGCTTTGTTGGTATTCAATGATTTTACCGGCTACTTAAATCATATTATATGAGAACGAAATTTAAAATGCAGACTCTTCCACTGCTTATGCTTGGATTTTTATTGGTATCCAATCCTGCATGCAAAAAATCAACAAGCATAAGTGATCCGTTACTTGCAAAACTGTATACAACTGTAGACAGAACCATTATACCAACACAAATTCCCACCTTCCCGCCATTGTTAAATCCAAATGAGGTTTCTAAATTCACGCAATATGGATTTGGTTTTTGGCAATATGGCCCGGGAGTGCCGTATCAAAAAAGAGTAGACCTTATGCCATCCGGGTATACTGGAGACAATGTTAGCAACGCAGCACTGTTCCTGAATTTCTTTTCTTTCTCGGATATTCATATCACTGACAAAGAAGCGCCCGCCCAGGCAATTTATTATGGATATAAGTGGAATATCATTTCAGGTTATTCCCCGGCCATGCTATATACAACTCATATGCTGGATGCGACAGTTAACACCATCAACAGGTTTCATAAAGCAAAACCTTTTGATTTTGGTTTATCCCTGGGAGATGCTGTTAACAGCTCTCAGTATAATGAACTCAGATGGTATATTGATGTATTAGATGGTAAAATAATAAATCCTGATTCCGGTGTTAAGGATGATCCCAATCCCGGCCCAAATAATGATTACCAGGATGAATACAAAGCGGTTGGTTTTGATAATTCTATTAACTGGTACCAGGCCATTGGCAATCACGATCATTTCTGGATGGGCATGTATCCTCCCGATGATTATGTTCGGGAGAAGATGACGGGTAGCACTATCCTTAATCTTGGCAATATATTTACCGATACTGCCGGCTTAGCTACACGCGGATTTTATATGGGTGCGATAGATGGAAAAACAATTAATGGAGAGATTGTAGGTGCCGGACCGGTAAGCAGTTATACTGAGCCACCAACTGTTCCCGCTGATTTAAAACGGTATCCGCTAACTCGAAAAGAGTGGATGGCAGAATTTCTGACCAGTACAAGCTTACCCGCAGGACATGGATTTACACCAGCAATGGTTGCTTCCGGATTTGCCAACTATACCTTTGAGCCAAGGTCTGATTTACCCGTTAAAGTAATTGTACTTGATAATACCAACCCCGGTGATAAAAGAGGAACTGATGCTTATGGCAAGGGCTTTCTTGATAAAGAACGATATGACTGGCTGATAGCCGAACTGGATAAAGGCCAGGCAGAAGGCAAACTGATGATCATTGCTGCACACATCCCGATTAAAGTTGTGGTTCAAAATACATTGATTGGACAAGCTATGACATGGAGCCGCGACTCATATAAAAACGAGGACGAAATGCTAACCAAATTACATACCTACCCTAACCTGGTTTTGTGGGCTTCAGGGCATAGGCATCTAAATGTGGTTACCCCTCAAAAATCACCTGATGCTACACGTCCGGAACTTGGTTTTTGGGAGGTTGAGACAGCCTCTCTGCGTGAGTTTCCACAGCAGTTTCGTACGTTCCAGATCATTCGTAACAGCGATAATACCATTTCAATTTTTGCGGCAGATGTAGATCCCATTGCCAATGAAGGGTCTTTGGTTGCAAAAGCCCGGTCGTTCGCTATTGCCGCCAACCAGCTATTTAAAATTGAACAGAACCCTATGCCAAGCGGTGTTGCAAATGTGGAACTGATTAAAAAACTAACTCCGGAAATGCAGGTTAAAATACAGAATCTGGGTACACCCATAAACAGGTAGGCAATAAAGTGTCTTATCATTTTTTATGGCCGCAGGCTTGCTGCCTCTGATGTCAATGTGGTTGCCTGACCACAACATTTCAAAAGAAACAAATTGCCACAGAATACACAAATTTTCACAGAGAAAAAATCTGTGGTATTCTGTGCCTTCTGTGGCAAAAAAATGGCATTCATCAGGATATTTCTATCTTTCTAACACCTTTATTTTCACTTTATCCCGCTATAACTTCTCAAACCTTGCCTGGAAAAAGCGAAGATATTTAGGTTCATACACCATTTTCAATCCTTTAATGGTTTTGCGGCGCTGGTATACACGGGCTGCAGATTCAGCAATTACATCCATGTGCGCCTGTGTGTATACGCGGCGCGGAATTGTAAAACGTACCAGCTCCAGCTTAGGATAATAGTTTTCTCCATTGGCTTTTCTGCCTGCAGATACAACACCCCTTTCCATTGTTCTTACACCCGAATCGAGATACATTTCTGCGGCAAGTGTTTGCGCAGGAAAACTATCCTGCGGTATATGTGGCAAAAACTTTTTAGCATCCACAAAAATGCCGTGCCCGCCAATCGGTTTTACAATCGGCACTTCATACTCCATCATTTTTTCGCCCAGATAAATAACCTGTCCTATTCTTGCACGGATATGGTCATCGCTAACACTTTCACCAATACCTATGGCCATCGCTTCCATATCCCTTCCTGCCAGTCCGCCATAAGTATGCAGCCCTTCGTAAACCACTACCATATTCCTTGCTTCTTCAAACACATCCCAATCATTCACTGCAAGAAAACCACCAATGTTTACCAGCGCATCTTTTTTAGCGCTCATGGTGGCACCATCGGTGTAAGAGCATATTTCTTTTACAATGGCTTTAATTGTTTTATGTTCATACCCTTTTTCCCTTTGCTGTATGAAGTAGGCGTTCTCTGCAACCCTTGTCATATCATGTATCACACGTATGCCATGTTTTTTTGTGAGGGCACGAAGTTCTTTCAGGTTCTTCATGCTGATGGGTTGTCCGCCAGCCATGTTTACACTGGTGGCCATACTTACATAAGGGATTTTTTTGGCACCATGTTTTTTGATCAGTCTTTCCAATTTATTTAAATCAACATTCCCTTTAAACAGATGTTCATTTTCCGGATCATGCGCTTCATCAATAATAATATCTTCAAATTTCCCGCCAGCCAGTTCCTGGTGCAGGCGTGTGGTAGTGAAATACATATTGCCAGGTATGATATCACCTTTTTTGATCAGCACTTTTGATAAGATATTTTCTGCACCACGTCCCTGGTGTGTGGGAATGAGGTATTTGTATCCATACACTTCTCTCACCACTTCTTCCAGGTGATAAAAGTTTCGGCTGCCTGCATAAGCTTCATCACCCAGCATCATTCCGGCCCATTGCCGGTCGCTCATGGCCGATGTACCGCTATCGGTGAGCAGGTCAATATATACATCTTCTGATTTTAGAAGAAAAGTGTTGTAACCGGCTTCTTTCATCGCTTTTTTACGCTGTGCATCGGTTGTCATTTTTAACAACTCAACCATTTTTATTTTGTAGGGCTCTGCCCAGCTATGTTTGATCGTTTTCATATACAAGCATTAATTTTTTATAAGACGGGTTTCAGTTTTACAGTAAAATGCCGCAGCATCGGCGCTTCTTCTATAATGGTGAGGCCTTTTATTTCGTTCTTTTTTTGAAATACTTCGATGATCACTTCGGCCACATAATCTATATGACTTTGCGTGTACACCCTTCTCGGTATGGCCAGGCGTACCAGTTCAAGTTGCGCAGGGATCAGTTTGTGCTGTTGATCATATTTTCCAAACATCAGCGAACCGATCTCTACACTGCGTATACCACCATGCACATACAATGCGCCCACCAATGCCTGACCCGGATATTGCTCAACCGGGATATGCTGGAGAAATTCTTTTGCATCAATGTAGATGGCATGTCCGCCGGCAGGTTGCATCACCGGCACCCCGGCAGCAATCAATTTATTGGTGAGGTATTCAATGCTGCGGATGCGGTATTGCAGATAGTGTTCATCCATCACTTCTGTTAAACCGATGGCAATGGCTTCAAGGTCTCTGCCAGCCAAACCACCATAAGTAGGGAAGCCTTCGGTCATGATCAGCATATTCCGGCATTGCTGTGCAAGCGCTTCATCATGCATGGCAAGAAAGCCGCCAATATTGGCAAAAGCATCTTTCTTGGCACTCATGGTACAGCCGTCGGCATACGAAAAAAGTTCTTTCACTATTTCAGGTATTGGTTTTGCAGCATACCCATCTTCACGCAGTTTGATAAAATATGCGTTTTCTGCAAAGCGGCAGGCATCAATAAACAATGGGATTTTATTGGCCTCACAAATAGTTTTCACCTCCCTGATGTTCTGCATGCTCACGGGTTGTCCGCCACCTGAATTATTGGTTACCGTTATAATACAGAGGGGAATATTGGCGGCCCCTTTTTCTGCAATAAAATTTTTCAATGCATCAATATCCATATTGCCCTTGAATGGTGCGGGTATGGAAGGGTGCTTTCCTGCTTCGCAAACAAGATCAATTCCTTCTGCACCCGAATATTCTATATTGGCACGGGTGGTATCGAAGAGTGTGTTGCTTACAAAATATTTTCCTTTACCACCCAATATGCTGAACAGGATTTTTTCGGCAGCTCTACCCTGGTGTGTGGGTATCACTAAGGGCATACCGGTGATGCGTTGAATGGTTGCTTCAAAATGAAAAAAACTGGTACTGCCCGCATACGATTCGTCGCCCTGCATCATACCCGCCCATTGGTTACTGCTCATGGCGCTGGTGCCGCTGTCTGTAAGCAGGTCTATTAATACTTCGTTGGCATGTATCAGGAAGGGATTGTAAAAAGCTTTTTCTAAAATTTCAACTCTTTCTTCTTTGGTATTGAAATAAATGGGTTCAACCGATTTTATCTTAAATGGTTCAATGATTGTTTTCATATGTCTGTTTTAAAGTTTATTGCTGCCGGTAAAATCCGGACAGATTACGGAAGCAGCTATCAATAATCATCGCGTATGTGATAATTATTATAGCCAGTATGCACAAGATTGCTTTGCGAATGTGCCTGAGAATAAAATAAGGGAAATGCAATACCCGGTTAGAAGAGAAAAATCAGGAAGGGCGGCTGATGATATTTTTCCAGAGTTGCATAGAGCAAAGTTCAGTCTTTTTTTGATAGTACAATCATTTTATTGCCACAGAAGACACAGATTTTCACAGATGGTTTTCTGTGTTATTCTGTGGCACTAAAATCCTGTGGCAACGGCGGGAAAATGCGCACAAAGGCGCTAAGGCGCAATCAATTATTCCCGGATGTATTACACATCCTCCTCATTAAACGATAACAGCAGGCTTGAAATATTGGAATGCACCTTACGGCAGGTAACACCGGCTTTTTCAAGCATCAGCCTGGAAGCTTTGGTTCCATCGGTACCGGCATATTTATCAGACAGGTAAATAACTTCTGTAATGCCGGATTGTATAATAGCCTTGGTGCATTCGTTGCAGGGGAATAGGGCAGTGTAGATCTTACAGCCGTGGAGATCCATTCCGATATTATTTAAGATAGCATTCAGCTCGGCATGGCATACATACGGGTATTTTGTTTGCAGAAAATCTCCCTGCTTGGCCCAGGGAAATTCATCGTCACTGCAACCTATCGGAAGTCCATTATAACCTGCCCCAACAATTTTGTTTTTATCATTTACAATGCAGGCGCCCACCTGTGTGTTGGGGTCTTTACTGCGGCGGGCAGATAGCAGGGCCACGCCCATAAAATATTCATCCCACGAAATATAGTCTTGTCGCTTAGTCAAGATCGGCAGCTTTATAATGAAGTAATGGTCACGAATTTATAACATTTCCTGTCAGCCAGTATGCCAGCTGACAGAGGTTTTCATTTTACGCGTCAAATGGTAACACATGTAATTACCCTGCTGAAGTGTTTAACCAAAGCAGATTTATAAATTGTGATTGCGTAATTCCTGCACAGCATAGTTGGCTGCTCTTGCCGTAAGGGCCATATATAAAACAGACGGGCTTTGATTGCCGGTACTTGTCATGCAGGCGCCATCGGTTACAAATACATTTTTACAGTGATGCAATTGGTTCCATTCGTTAAGCATGGAGGTGTTGGGATCTTTGCCCATACGGCAGCCACCCATTTCATGTATGTCTAAACCGGGTGGTTGGTGATTATCGTTTGACACGATATCGTACACACCCGCTTTTGTAAACATAGCTGTTGTTTGTTCAATAAAATCTTTCACCATCTTATCATCGTTCTCATCATATTCTACAGACACCACTAATTGTGGAATACCAAAAGGATCTTTTTTATCCTTACTTAGCCGCACATGATTCTTTTCTTTCGGAATGGTTTCGCCCTGCATATAGGCATATACATGCCAGCCGCCGGGTTCCTGCATGGCTTCTTTAAATGCAGCGCCAATGGTGTGTTGCGTAGATGCTTTATCAAATTTTTCGCGGTAGGCGCCGGCAAAACTGGTATAGCCACCAACAAAATCAGTATCCTTTTTATCCAGGTTGCGGTAATTGGCAATGATGGCTTCGGTTGGATTCCGGCCAAAAAAATATTTATCTGTAAAGCCGTCTATCTTCCCATTCACATAAGAGCGGTAATTGTGGTGGCAGATGTATTTTCCCAATACACCTGAATCATTCCCTAATCCATTGGGGAATCTTTTTGATGTTGAGTTTAATAAGATCAGATTGGTGTTTAGGGCGGAGGCGTTTACAAAAATGATCTTTGCAAAATATTCTGTTGCTTTAAGTGTATGTGCATCTATTACACGAACGCCGGTAGCTTTTTGTTTTGTTTCGTCGTAAATGATGGAATGCACCACTGCATCGGTTTGAATAGTGAGGTTACCGGTTTTTGCCGCCCATGGTATGGTTGAAGAAACAGAACTGAAATACCCGCCAAAAGGGCAACCACGCATGCACAGGTTTCTGGCCTGGCATTTGGCCCGCCCCTGTTCTATGTGTACCGGTTGAGGGTCAGTAATGTGTGCCCAGCGTGCATGCACAAGATGTCTTCCAAACTCTTTGTGCAGTACTTCTTTTAAGTGTGTCTCCACACAATTAAGATCAAAGGGCGGCAGAAAATGTCCATCCGGCATTGAGGCAATGCCATCTTTATTACCACATACACCAATAAATTTTTCTACGTGCGTGTACCAGTCGGCCACATCTTTATACCTGATGGGCCAGTCAAACCCGTATCCAAATCTCTCCGGACCGGTAAATTCATAATCACTCCAGCGCTGGCAGGCCCTTCCCCAAATGATGGATTTCCCGCCCAACTGGTAACCGCGTATCCAGTCGAATGGCTTTTCCTGCACATAAGGCTGAATAGCATCTTCAATAAAAAAATGCGCATTGTCTTCTCCAAAACCTGCAGATCGTGTAATGAGCGGGTTCTTTTTTCTGAAATCATTTGTTATCTCACCGCGATGTGGTAATTCCCATGGCGCTTTGGTGGCGGTGTGGTAGTCTTTGATGTGTTCTACTTTTCTGCCCCGTTCTATCAACAATGTTTTTAATCCTTTCTCACACAGTTCCTTTGCGGCCCATCCACCACTGATTCCCGAGCCTATCACAATCGCATCATATTCATGTTTGGTATCGGGCATACAATCGTTTTGTTGATTACGGCATGCTGTGTAACACGCTTATGCTAATGTATAAAGAAAAGCGTTGCCAACTAACCCACTGGAGCAGGAGGGGTGACACAGATTTCGGGGGGCGGCTCGAAAAGGCGCAAGAGCGCGGTTAGACAAAAACAAACAGCCCTGAAAAATTCCGGGGCTGTTTGTTTTATTGTCTCGTCCTGAAAAAAGTTGACTACAAAATGAATTTGTATGCAACAGTTAACAATCTGCATAAAAAGCGGTCAGCCTCAAAAAAGATTTAGTGAGGCGTTTAAAAAAGAAGTGGTTCGTGATTAC
>Ga0208753_100008_pt1 | contig 114924 bp, 99 predicted proteins | sample LakWasMet37_LOW7_2_FD_183877 | JGI IMG/M metagenome (GOLD analysis project Ga0208753, IMG submission 183877) | Freshwater sediment methanotrophic microbial communities from Lake Washington under simulated oxygen tension - Sediment Metagenome... | ecosystem: Environmental > Aquatic > Freshwater >... | reverse complement strand
GTCCCTTGACCTTGTCGAGGTCGACGCCGGCGGCCTTCCAGTAGCGCAGTTCGGCGGCGTGGGTGCCGCTCTTGTCGCCGCGCGAAACGAAGGGGGCCTTCGCGGCCTCGATGCGGCGCAGGCCTTCGAGGATGTCCTTGCCCGCGGCTTTGGCCGGGTCGGCCTTGGGGCCGATCACCACGAAGTCGTTGTACATGACTTCCTGGCGCTTGACGCCGAAGCCTTCGGCGACGAATTTCTCCTCGGCGGCCTTGTCATGGACGAAGACCACGTCGGCGTCGCCGCGGCGGGCGAGGTCGAGCGCCTGGCCGGTGCCCAGGGCAACGACGCGCACCTTGATGCCATTGGCCTTTTCGAAAACCGGCAACAGGTGGCCGAAGAGGCCCGACTGTTCGGTCGAGGTGGTCGATGCGACGGTGATGAAGCGTTCCTGGGCGTGGCTTGCCGCGGCGGCAAGCAGGCCGGCGGCGACGAGGGCGGAACAGAGCAGGCGACGGGTGATCATGGGGATTCCTCCTTCAAGAAGCGTTGCGCCGCCTCGGTTTGCGGCTGGGTAAAAAACTGCTCGACCGGCGTCTGTTCGACGATCCGGCCGCGGTCGATGAAGACGATTTCCTCGCCCAGGCGGCGCGCCTGGCCGAGGTTGTGGGTGGTCATCAGGATGCGGGCGCCGGCGGCGGCGATGTCCTTGATGATGCGTTCCACTTCGCGGCTGCTGGCGGGATCGAGACTGGCCGTCGGCTCGTCGAGAATCAGCAGTTGCGGTTCCAGCGCCCAGGCGCGGGCCAGAGCGACGCGCTGCTGTTCACCGCCGGACAGCAGTCGCGCCGGACGCTTCGCCAGTGCATCCAGCCCGACGCGGGCCAGCGCCTGCCGTGCGCGCTGCTCGCATTCGGTCGCCGAATGGCCCTTGAGCTTGAGGCCGTAGATGACGTTGGCCAGAGCCGTGGTACGCAGCATCACCGGGCGCTGGAAGACCATGGCCTGGGACAGCGCCCGCGGCCAGTCCAGGCTGCCGCCGGTGGGATGCAGCAGGCCGTGAATCAGGCGCAGCAACGTGCTCTTGCCGGCGCCGTTGGGACCGAGCACGACGGTATGCTGCGCGCCGAAGCGCAGCGACGCGTCGTCGATGATGCGGGTGCTTCCTTCGGTGAGGCTAAGGCCATTGACGGCCAGCCAGTGCGTGCCGTTCATCCCCAGTGCCTCTCGGCCCAGCCGCGCATCGCATACGCCACGGCATTGATGGCCAGCACCACGGCGATCAGGATGAAGCCCAAGGCAAGCGCCAGCGGCAGATCGCCCTTGCTGGTTTCCAGCGCGATGGTGGTGGTCATGACGCGTGTCACGCCGTCGATATTGCCGCCGACGATCATCACCGCGCCGACTTCGGCGATGGCGCGGCCGAAGCCGGCCAGCGCCGCCGTCGACAACGAGAAGCGGCCGTCCCAGAGCAGGGTGGCGGCGGCGCGGCTGCGGCTGGCGCCGAGCGACCGCAACTGTTCGCGGTACTCGCTCCACTCATCGGCGATCACCTGCCGCGTCAGGGCGGCAACGATGGGCGTCACCAGCACGGCCTGCGCGATCACCATCGCCGCGGGCGAGAAGAGCAGGCCGAACTGGCCCAGCGGGCCGGCGCGCGACAGCAGCAGATAGATGAGCAGGCCCACCACCACCGGCGGCAGGCCCATGAGGCCGTTGAACAGCACGATCAGCACGCGGCGTCCGGGAAAACGGCCGACCGCCAGCAGGGCGCCGACCGGCATGCCGGCGACGCAGGCGATCAGCGTGGCGGTCAGGCTGACGCTCAGGCTGAGCAGGACGATGCCGGCAAGGCGTGCGTCGGCGCCGGCGACGAGCTGCCAGGCAGTGACAAAGGGTTCGTTGAACTCGTGCATCAAGGAATGGGCAAGCTATGCAGCACACCACATATGGGCCTTCAAGCGTAAGCTATGCAAACAAAGGACCATATATGTCGGCTGCTGCAACAACTGTCCGTTCCAAGCCTTCCTTGCCCCGCCTGCGCTGGGCGTGGGATTTCGGTCCGCTCCTGGGCGATGTCGATACCAGCCGCTTGCTGGCGCTGCTCACCGCCCTGACGGGAGAGGGGGCTCTGGGCAACGCGGCGCGGCAGGCCGGAATGTCGTATCGCTCCGCATGGGGCCTGTTGCGCGACTGCGAGCAGGCGCTGGGCGCAGCCCTGGTAGTCATGGAGCGCGGCCGCGGCACGCGCCTGACGGACTTCGGCGCGTCGCTGGTGCAGCTCGATCAGGCGGCACAGATTGCGCTCGATGCGGTGCATGCGCCATGGCAGCGCCGGCTCGAGGAATTGCTGGCGCCGATGGTGCGCGCCGTGCCGGAGCGCCTGCGCGTGGCGGCGAGCCATGACCTGGCGCTGGCCGACTGGATCGAGCACGGCCGCCGCATCACTTTCGATCTGTATTGGCGCGGCAGCGAGGAGGCATTGGCGAGCCTCGGGCGCGACGAGTGCGACGTGGCGGGTTTTCATGTGCCGGAAAACTGGACCGGGGATCAATTGGCGAGCTGGCTGGCGCGCTGGCTGAAGCCGTCGCTGCATGTCTGCCTGCCGCTGATGCGCCGCTGCCAGGGCCTGATTGTCGCGCGCGGCAATCCGCACCGGCTGCAGACTCTGGCCGACGCCTCGAAGCGCGGCTTGCGCATGGTCAATCGCCAGCGCGGCTCGGGCACCCGCAGCCTGATCGACCAGTTGCTCGCGGCCAACGGCTTGCGGCCGGAGAGCATCGACGGCTATGCGCACGAGGAATTCACCCACGAGGCCATCGCCGCCACCGTCGCCGGCGGGCAGGCCGACGTCGGCTTCGGCATCGAGGCCGCAGCGGCGCGCTACGACCTCGGTTTTGTTCCGCTGATCTGGGAGCGCTATGGCTTCGTCATGCGTCCCGCCACCGCCGCCAGCCCGGAAGGCAGGCAGCTCCTGGCGCGCCTGCAAGGCAACACCTTCCGCCAGCGCCTGCTGGCGATGCCCGGCTACGAGCCCCTGCCCGTCCACGCGCCCGGCGCGTGGAGCGACTTCCTTTCCTAGTATTCGACCGCGAACTCCGTCGCCTGCCAGATCGCCCGCTTGGCATCGAGCTCGACGGCGACATCGGCGCCGCCGATCAGCGTGTATTCGATGCCGGCGGCTTCGAGTCCGGGGACCAGTTCGCGGCGCGGTTCCTGGCCGGCGCAGATGACGACGGTATCGACCGCGAGCAACTGCGGCTTGCCGTCGATCGCGATGTGCAGGCCGGCGTCGTCGATCTTCAGGTACTCGGCGCCGCCCTGCATGTGCACGCCGCGCTTTTGCAGCAGCAGCCGGCGCGCCCAGCCGGTGGTCTTGGCCAGGCCGTCGCCGACCTTGGTGGCTTTGCGCTGCAGCAGCCAGACTTCGCGCGGCGTGGCGGGCATCTGGGGTTCAGTCAGGCCTCCGCGCTTGTCCTGATATTCGGGATCGATGCCCCATTCCTTGCGGTAGGTGTCGATCGAGTCGCCGTGGGCTTCGGCATTGGTCAGCAGTTCGGCGACGTCGAAGCCGATGCCGCCGGCGCCGATGATGGCGACCTTCTTGCCGGCCTGCTTGCGGCCTTCGATGAGGTCGATGTAGCTGGTGACCTTGGCGTGCTCGATGCCGGGAATCGCCGGTGTGCGCGGCACGATGCCGGTGGCGACGACGACGTGGTCGTAGCCCTGAAAGTCGGCGCTGGCAGTACGGCGATTGAGTTGCACGTCGACCTTGAGTTCCTTCAGACGCGTGCCGAAGTAGCGCAGGGTTTCGCCGAACTCTTCCTTGCCCGGAATGCGCCGTGCCAGGTTGAACTGACCGCCGATTTCGGCTGCGGAATCGAACAGGCTGACGCGGTGGCCGCGCTCGGCCAGTTGCGTTGCGGCGGCGAGTCCGGCTGGGCCGGCGCCGACCACGGCGACGCGCTTTGGCGCGGCGGCCGGCTCGACGGTGACGTCGAGTTCGTGGCAGGCGAAGGGATTGACCAGGCAGGAACACAGCTGGCGCGAGAAGATGTGGTCGAGGCAGGCCTGATTGCAGGCGATGCAGGTGTTGATCGCATCGGCGCGGCCGGCGGCGGCCTTATTGACGAACTCGGCGTCGGCGAGGAAGGGCCGCGCCATCGAGACCATGTCGGCGTCGCCGCGGGCGATGACGTCTTCGGCGACCTGCGGGTCGTTGATGCGGTTGGTGGTGATCAGCGGAATTTTCACCTGCCCCATCATGCGTCGGGTGACCCAGGTGTAGGCCGCGCGCGGCACGCTGGTCATGATGGTCGGGATGCGCGCCTCGTGCCAGCCGACGCCGGTGTTGATGATCGTGGCGCCGGCCTTTTCGACTTCCTTCGCCATCGCGACGACTTCGTCCCAGGTGCTGCCGCCCTCGACCAGGTCGAGCATCGAGAGGCGGAAGATGATGATGAAATTGATGCCGACCCGGGCGCGCACGGCGCGGATCACTTCGAGGCCGAAGCGCATGCGGTTTTCCAGGCTGCCGCCCCAGCGGTCGTCGCGGTGGTTGGTCTGCGGCGCGAGGAATTCGTTGATCAGGTAACCCTCCGAGCCCATGATCTCGACCCCGTCGTAGCCGGCGAACTGGCACATCGCGGCGCACTGCGCGTAGTCGGCGATGGTCTTGAGGATTTCCTCCTCGGTGAGGGGGTGCGGCGTCGACGGATTGATTGGCGCCTTGAGCGCGGACGGGGCCACCGGGCGCTTGGTGTAGGCATAGCGCCCGGTGTGCAGGATCTGCACGCAGATTTTGCCGCCATTGACATGCACCGCCTCGGTGATGACGCGGTGCTTGGCGGCTTCGACCTCGTTGTCGAGGATCGAGGCGCCCTGCATGACGATGCTGTCCTGGTTGGGGGCGAAGCCGCCGGTGACGATGAGGCCGACGCCGCCCCTGGCGCGTGCGGCATAGAAGGCCGCCATGCGGTCATGGCTGTTGCCGATGTCTTCCAGGCCGGTATGCATCGAGCCCATCAGGACGCGGTTCTTCAAGGTGGTGAAGCCGAGGTCCAGCGGGGCCAGCAGGTGCGGGTAGGCGTTGCTCATGGTGTCTCCTTGGTTGGTCTGCCGCCGGGTCGCCCCAAGGCAGACCCGTCAAAAGCCCGCGAGCGCAGCGAGCCGTGGTCACCCCTTCTCCTGGAGAAGGGGCTGGGGGGTAACTCGTTCATTGTCGAAAGCTGCGCAGCAGGCCCAATGCCTCCTCGCACCACTCCAGCCAGCCCTGTTCGAAGCGTATGCCGCTCTTCAGGACCTGGTATTGCAGGGCACGCTGGCGGTCCAGCGCGCCTGAAAAATCCCGGGTCTCGATCACGCGATAGCAGGTCAGCCGGTTGGCGTGGGCCGCCCGATGGTGTTCGAGCTCCGGAATCAGGGTCTCGGCATTGCCGAAAGCCGCGCCGCGCAGTTTGACCATGAGGATGTCGCGCACGCCTTCCGGCTCGGTCGGCTCCGCGAGCCAGCGCGACAGTTCGGCGCGGCCTGCCGCAGTGACCGAGTGCTCCTTGCGATCCGGGGCCGCTCGCCGGTCTGTACCTCGGCAGCAACCCAGCCGGCCTCCTCCATGCGCGCCAGCACGCGGTAGATCTGCTGATGCGTGGCGTGCCAGAAATAACCGATCGAGCGCTCGAAACGGCGCGCCAGTTCGTAGCCGGAACTGGGCTTTTCGAGCAGGGAAACCAGCAGGGCATGGTCGAGCGACATGCCGCGCAAGATACTATGCAACGAGTTGCAATGCAAGTTGTTGCATAGGGCTGAGGCGTTCAGGAATTGTTGCGCCACGGTGGGTGCCGGCGGCATATAGCTGGGATGCCGTTCCGCGAGGGGCGGGAATAAAAAAGCCGGCCCGCATTGCGGGCCGGCTTTTGATGCGAGACCAGCGAATTACTTGGCCTTGGCGTCTGCTTCGCACTTCTTCATGAAGGCGGCCTTGGCGGCGCCGGCGAGCGGCTTGCCTTCCTTGCTGACGGCCTTTTCCGCGCAACCCGACTTGCCCGCTTCTGCAGGCTTGCCGGCTCCCTGGCACTTCTTCATGAAAGCGGCCTTCGCGGCGCCATGCAGGGGCTTGCCATCCTTGCCGACTGCCTTGGCTTCGCAGTCATTGGCGGCTGGGGCGGGCTTGGCGGCTTCGGCAGCCTTTGCCGGCTCGGCGGCCTTGGCCGGTGTTGCGGGCTTGGCGGCTTCTGCCTTGGCCGGGGCGGCTGCGGGCGATGCAGCCTTGGCAGGGGCTGCAGGAGCCTGCGCCAGTGCCACGCTGGCAGCGAAGAGGGCGGATACGGCAACGGCAATCAGCTTGTGCATGGTGAGTCTCCTTGGTTTATGGCCGGCGAAACGCCGTCCTTCTCTAACGCGGCCGGGCTGGCCTAGTTGACCGGTTCGTCGCCGGAGTCGGCCCGCAGGGCCGCTTCCTGGCGATTGACGAATTCCTGCATGCTGTCGATACCGCGCAGTTTCAGCACCGTGGCGCGCACCGCGGCTTCGAGCAGAACGGCCAGGTTGCGGCCGGCGGCGACCGGTATGGTGACGCGCCGGATCGGCACACCGAGGATGGTTTCGTTTTGCGCATCGAGCGGCAGGCGGGCGGCGTCGGGCACTCCCGGCGTCGGCTTTTGCAGATGCACGATGAGCTTGAGGCGCATCTTGCGCCGGCAGGCGGTTTCGCCGAAAACGGTGCGGATGTTGAGCAGTCCCAACCCCCGCACCTCGAGGAAGTCCTTGAGCAGTTCCGGGCAGCGCCCTTCGAGCGTGTCGGAGCCGATGCGCGACACGTCGACCACGTCATCGGCGACCAGGCCGTGCCCGCGCGAAATCAGCTCGAGGCCGAGTTCGCTCTTGCCGACGCCGGAGTCGCCGGTAATCAGCACGCCCATGCCCAGCACGTCCATGAAGACCCCGTGCAGCGTCCCGGTCTCGGCCAGTTGCCGCGAGACGAAGGCGCGCAGTGTATCGATGACGAAGGCCGACGACAGCGGTGTTTGCAGCAGCGGCGTGCCCGAGGCCTCGCAGCCCTTGCGCACGCCGTCGGCGATCTCGCAGCCGTCAGCGACGATGATTGCGGGCGGCCGCGCGTTGTAGATTTCCTGCATGTGATGCGCGACTTTTTCGGGCGCATGGCGGGTCGCCCAGGCGACTTCGGGCGCACCGATCACCTGCAGGCGTTCAGGATGCATCAGGTTGAGGTGGCCGATCAGGTCCGCGGGCGAGACCACGTGTTCGGTAGTGCAGATCGCCCGCGTCATCGCGCCGCTGACCCAGGTGAGCTGGAGCCGCTCTCGGTTGCGCTCGAACAGTTGGGAGACGACTAGCTGGCGTGCCAATTGGCGAAGAGACTATGCAGCGCTGCGGCGTCCGGAGCGGCGGCGAGCTGTTCGCGGAAGGCCCGGTCGGAGAACATCTGCGCCAGTTCGGAGAGCAACTGCAGATGATGTTCGTTGGCGGCTTCGGGCACCAGCAGGACAAAAATGAGCCCGACCAGCTTGCCGTCGGGCGCGTCGAACTGCACCGGCGACTCGAGGCGGACAAACGCGCCGACCGGAGCCTTGAGACCCTTGATGCGGCCATGGGGAATCGCGATGCCCTGACCGAGGCCGGTCGAGCCGAGCTTCTCGCGCGCGAACAAGGCGTCGTAGACCTTGCTGCGGGCCACGCTCTGGTGGTTTTCGAAAAGAATCCCCGCCTGCTCGAACACGCGCTTCTTGCTGCTGGCGTCGAGATTGGCCACCACGTTGTCGAGTGGCAGCAGGGCGGCGATGTGATTCATGATGGGAGTAAGCAAGTCTGCAAATGAGCGGAGGTTGCGGCGGCGCGCAGTATAACGCTAACGGGCCGCCGCCGCTCCAGGCTTGCGGAACGAGCCTATTCGGGCTGCGCGCGCTTGTCGTGGGTGTGGTCGGAGACCTTTTCCTTGTGCTTGACCACCTGCCGGTCGAGCTTGTCGGCCACCAGATCGATGGCGGCGTAGAGATCGGCGTCGATGGCATCGGCGAAAATATCCTTGCCCTTCACGTGAAGCGTCACTTCAGCCTTCTGCTGGAGTTTGTCGACCGACAGGATGACGTGCGAACTGGTTACCTGGTCGAAGTGCCGCAGCACGCGATCGAGTTTGCCCTTGACATATTCACGAATGGCCGGGGTAACTTCGATGTGGTGTCCAGTAATGTTGAGATTCATGATGTCTCCTTGTCAGAAGTATTTTCTCAGAGGGATTTCCTGAGGTTGACCGGCGGTATGCCGAGCAGTTCGCGGTACTTCGCTACCGTGCGACGTGCCACGACGATGCCCTGCTCGCCGAGGATTTCCGCAAGACGGGCATCCGAGAGCGGCTTCTTGCCGTCCTCGGCACCGACCAATTGCTTGATCAGCGCCCGAATTGCGGTGGAGGAAGCCGCACCGCCGCTATCGGTGGCGACGTGGCTGCCAAAAAAGTATTTGAGTTCGTAAATGCCGCGAGGACTCGCCAGGTATTTCTGGGTCGTCACGCGCGAAATCGTCGATTCGTGGAGCTTGACCGTTTCGGCGATCTCGCGCAGGGTCAGCGGCCGCATCGCCACCTCGCCATGGTCGAAGAAGGCCCGCTGCCGGTCGACGATCGCCTGCGATACGCGCAGGATGGTGTCGAAGCGCTGCTGCACGTTCTTGATCAGCCACTTGGCCTCCTGCAGCTGGCTCGCCAGCCCCGCCGAGGAGCCGCCACTGCCGCGGGCGCGATGCAGGATGTCGGCGTAGAGCCGGTTGATGCGCAAACGCGGCATCGCCTCGCGGTTGAGATTCACCACCCAGCGTCCCTGGGACTTCTTCACCGTGACGTCGGGCACCACGTAGCGCGTATCGATCGGCGCGTACTGTGCGCCGGGGCGCGGATTCAGCGAGCGGATCAGATTCTGCGCCACACGCAAGGCATCGTCGTCGCAGCCGAGGGACTTCTTTATGCGCGCAAAATCGTGTGCCGCCAAATGGTCAAGATGATTGGCGACGATGGCCAATGCCAGGCTGCGGCACGCAGAGGCGGGCAGGCACTGCAACTGGAGCGACAAACATTCCTGCGCATTGCGCGCGCCGATCCCCGCCGGATCGAAGTTCTGCAAATGTGCCAAGGCGATGCGCAATTCCTCGAGCAAAGCCTCACGCCCTTCGTCGTCATCCGCGACCAGCAGATCGACCAATTCCTCGAGGGGCTGCGTCAGATAACCGTCTTCGCTCAGGGCTTCGATCAGAAAGCCCACCAATGCCCGCTCCCGGTCGGACAACTGGGTCATCGCCAGCTGGGTTCCCAGATGTTCGCGCAGGGAAGTCGAACTCGCCTGAATCTCGCCGCTGTCGAGGTCGTCATCGTTGGGATCGCGCTGGCCGTGGCTGCCGGAGAAATCCACACCCCAGCCTTCATCGTCGCTGTTTTTCGGCTCCTGGCGTTCGTCGCTTTCGCTGGAGGCAGTACTCTGCGGCGTTATCAATGCATCGCTTGCCCCCTCGCCACCGAAGCTGCCCGACGTGTCGGATTCCTCCAGCTCCAGCAACGGATTTTCCTGCAGCGCCTGATCGATCTCCGCGTTCAACTCCAGCGTCGACAATTGCAGCAACCTGATCGACTGCTGCAACTGAGGCGTCAGTGCCAAGTGCTGCGAAATCCTGAGCTGAAGCCCCTGCTTCATGACATTCATTACATTCTGAAATGCTCGCCAAGATAGACCCGGCGCACACTTTCATTATCGACTATCTCCGCCGGCTGTCCAGCGGCAAGAACTTCGCCCGCGTTGATGATCGTGGCGCGATCGCAGATGCCCAGGGTTTCGCGGACATTGTGATCGGTGATCAGGACGCCGATGCCGCTTTCCTTGAGATAGCGGATGATCTTCTGGATGTCGATCACGGCAATCGGGTCGACACCGGCAAAGGGTTCGTCGAGCAGGATGAAGCGCGGGCTGGTCGCCAGCGCGCGGGCTATCTCGACACGGCGGCGTTCGCCGCCGGAGAGCGACGCCGCGAGGCTGTCGCGGATGTGGGTGATGTGCAGTTCCTGCAACAGTGTTTCTTCGCGCTCGTCCATCGCGCTTTCGTCCAAGTCCTGCAGTTCCAGCACAGCACGCACGTTCTCGGACACCGTGAGCTTTCGGAACACCGAATTTTCCTGCGGCAGGTAGGACAGGCCCAGTTTGGCACGCTGGTGTATAGGCATATGGGTCAGGCGCAGGTGCTCGCTTCCGCTCTCGATGCGAATCTCGCCGCCGTCGGCGGCGACGAGACCGACGATCATGTAGAAGCAGGTGGTCTTGCCGGCGCCGTTGGGGCCGAGCAGACCCACGACTTCACCCGCCGCGAGTTCGAAGGAGACGTCGGTCACCACCGTCCGCGACTTGTACTTCTTGCGCAGATTGTGCGCCGAGAGCGTGGCGACGGGTGCAGTCATTCTTCGGCTGCTCCCATCGGGTCCTTGAGCAGTTTGCGGACGATGTCGCCGGCAAATCCGCGGCTTTGGAGGAAGCGTGCCTGGCGCGCCCATTCCTTGGGATTGGCGGGCGCGGCGGAGAACTTCCGGCTCCATGCGGCGCGGGCGCGCTCGATCTCATTCGGCAGGTCGGCCTGCGCCAGTTGTTCGTCGATCATCTCGGGCGCCACGCCCCGCGTTTTCAGGGTGTGGCGCAGGCGCGAGGCGCCCAGACGCGAGGCATTGCTGCGCAGATAGTTTTCTGCCGTCCGGTTGTCGGACTGCAATTGCGAGGCCTCCATGTCGGCCAGCACCGCGTCGATTTCCTCTTGCGTGCCGTGGCCGGCCAGCTTGCGCGCGAGTTCGGCGCGGGTGTGTTCGCGCCGGGCCAGCAGCTTGATCGCCTGCTGGCGCAGTTCATTCGACATGGTGTTCGCCGCGCCAGTCGCGGCAACTGCAGTTCGACAAGATGCGTGCCCTCGGCGGGTCGGAGCCGCGCCTAGCTGCCCTTCACCGGCTCTGCAGCGCCAAGAGCGGCGACGCCGACGGCCTCGCGCACCCTGTTCTCGATTTCCACGGCGAGTTCGGGATGTTCGCGCAGGAACTCGCGGGCGTTGTCCTTGCCTTGGCCGATCTTCTCGCCCTTGTAGGCATACCAGGCACCCGATTTTTCGACGATCTTGTGCTCGACGCCGAGTTCGACGATTTCGCCCTGACGCGAAATGCCTTCCCCGTAGAGGATGTCGAAATGCGCCTCGCGGAAGGGCGGCGCCACTTTGTTCTTGACCACTTTGACCTTGGTCTCGTTGCCGATGACCTCGTCGCCCTTCTTGATGGCGCCGGTGCGGCGGATGTCCATGCGCACCGAGGCGTAGAACTTCAGCGCGTTGCCGCCGGTGGTGGTTTCCGGATTGCCGAACATGACGCCGATCTTCATGCGGATCTGGTTGATGAAAATCACCAGCGTGTTGGTGCGCTTGATGTTGGCGGTGAGCTTGCGCAAGGCTTGCGACATCAGCCGCGCCTGCAGGCCGGGCAACTGGTCGCCCATTTCGCCTTCGATTTCGGCGCGCGGCGTCAGTGCCGCCACCGAGTCGATCACGATGCAGTCGACACCGCCGGAGCGCACCAGCATGTCGGTAATTTCGAGGCCCTGCTCACCCGTGTCGGGTTGCGAAATCAGCAGATCGGGAACGTTGACGCCGAGCTTTGCCGCATATCCGGGGTCGAGCGCATTTTCAGCATCGATGTAGGCCGCCACGCCGCCGGCTTTCTGGATTTCGGCCACGATGTGCAGGCACAGGGTTGTCTTGCCCGACGATTCCGGTCCATAGACCTCGACCACCCGTCCGCGCGGCAGGCCGCCTATGCCCAAGGCAATATCCAGGCCGAGCGAGCCGGTGGAAACGGTTTGAATGTCGTCGATGGCGAGGCCTTCGCCCATCTTCATGATGGAGCCCTTGCCGAACTGCTTCTCGATCTGGGCCAGGGCGGCCTGCAGTGCCTTGCTCTTGTTGTCGTCCATTGATTGCATCCTTCAGAAATTATTTCGATTATGGCATGGATGGCACAGTTTTTGCGCTGTCCGGGCGTGTCACTCGGCGTCGAGCCACCTGAGCAAGCCGCGCAAGGCGTGAACCACTGCCTGGCGACGGACTGCCTCGCGGTCGCCGGCAAAAACCGCGGTTTCGCTTTCCGCAGGCTCGCCGATCCGACACCAAGCAAAGCATACGGTGCCCACTGGCTTACCAGGTGAGCCACCCGTCGGTCCCGCAATTCCTGTAATAGACAATGCAATCAAGGCCTTGGAGTTTTTCAGTGCGCCTTCCGCCATCGCGGCGGCTGTCTCGAGGCTCACCGCGCCGCGCTCCTTGATGATTTCGTCGCGGACGCCGAGCAGTTCCGTCTTGGCTTCATTCGAGTAGGTGACGAAGCCGCGCTCGAACCACTCCGAGCTGCCGCTTGTGTGAGTGATCACTTGCGCCACCCAGCCTCCGGTGCATGATTCGGCGGTGGCGAGCAAGAGTCGGCGCTGACGACACGCCGAACCGACGGCCTCCGACAGGGCAACGAGGTCGGCGTCCATCAGAACGGCAAAAACGCTTTGAAAAGAGCGATGGTCAGCACCGTATAGCCGGCGGCGATGACGTCGTCCATCATCACGCCGAAGCCGTTCTTGACCTGCGTGTCGAAGAATCGGGCCGGCTCGGGCTTGATGATGTCGTAGAAGCGGAACCAGAGGAAGGCTGCCAGTTGCCAGAGCAGTTCGGGTGGCGTCAGCATCAACACTGCCCAGAAGGGCACGATTTCATCCCAGACGATGGCGCCGTGATCGACCACGCCGAGCGCGCGTCCGGTGATCTGGCAGGCCGCGACACCGACCGCGAAAGCCAGCAGCAGGAAAATCGCGAGCCCCAGATCGCTGTCCAGATACATGCGCAGCAGCGGATAGGTTAGCCAAGCGAAGGCCGTGCCCGCCGTGCCGGGCGCGAAACGCGACAGCCCGCTACCCATGCCGCAGGCGATGAAATGCGCGGGGTGGTGAAAGAGGAACTTGAGCGGCGGCGGAGGCAGTTTGGCCATCAGAGAAAATGGTCGTAGCCGCGGCGTGCGGGCGCGATGACGCTGCCGCTATCGTCGCGCAGGACGAGGTCGCCGGGCGGGCCGGCGATGATCTCGCCGATGCGGGTCAGCGGCAGTCCCAGCTTGCCTGCCAGGGCCGCGATGTCCTTGTCGGACCCCGGTGCGGCGGTGAACAGCAATTCGTAGTCGTCGCCGCCGGCCAGCAGGCAATCGCGTTCCAGTCCGGCGGCGGGCAGGTTCGGGATCTGCAGTCGGGCGGCGCGTTTCGACTGTTCGAGGATATGTCCGAGATCGGCCAGCAAGCCGTCGGAAACGTCGATCGCCGCGCTGGCGATGCCGCGCAGCGCGAGGCCAAGTGCGACCCTCGGCTGCGGCCGGTGCAGTGCGGTCAGGCAGTCGCTGAGCTCGGGCTCGGCCAACCGGGTGCGCCCTTGCAGGTGGGCCAGGCCGCGCGCCGCGCGCCCGGGTCTGCCGGAAATCCAGATCGAGTCGCCGGCCTTCGCGCCGTCGCGGCGCAGTGCCTTTCCTGCCGGAACTTCGCCGAAAATCGTGACGCAGAAGGCGCGCGGGCCGCGCGTCGTGTCGCCGCCGATCAGGTCGATGTCGTGGCTGTCGGCACAGGCGAAGAAGCCGCGCGCGAAGGCGTCGATCCAGTCAGCGGTCGGCGCTGGCAGCACGGCGGCCAGCAGCGCCCATCGCGGCTGCGCGCCCATGGCCGCCAGATCCGAGATATTCACGGCGAGGGTCTTCCATCCCAATGCTTCCGGGTCCGCATCGGCCAGAAAATGCGTCCCCTCGACCAGCAGGTCGGTGGAGATCACCAGCTCTTGCCCCGTTGTCGGCGCTATCAGCGCGCCGTCGTCGCCGACGCCGAGCACCGTGTGTGAGGTGCGGCGCGTGAAGAAGCGCGCGATGATCTCGAATTCCGACGGCACCTCTCAGGGCTTTCCCGTCTCCGTCGCCCGCAGTGTCGCCGCAAGCTTGTCCAGCACGCCATTGACGAACTTGTGGCCGTCGGTGCCGCCGAAGGTCTTCGCCAGTTCGATGGCTTCGTTGATGACCACGCGATAAGGCGTTTCGGGATGGAGCTTGAGTTCGCAGGCGCCCAGCAACAGGATGCAGCGCTCGATGGGCGAGACTTCTTCCCAGGCGCGGTCGATATACGGGGCGAGATCGACTTTCAGCGCTTCGGCGTTCTGCCGCGTTTCGGCCAGCAGGGTGCTGTAGAGCGCGTTGTCCGCCTTGTCGAAGCCGGCTACGCCTTCCGCCTGCACCTGGATCGCCGCTGCATCCTGATCGCCGACCTGCCACTGGTAGAGGCCCTGGACGATGAACTCGCGGGCGCGCCGGCGTGGAGATTTGCCGCCATTCATTACTTGACTGCCTTCAGCAGGTTCGCCATTTCGACCGCCGCCTGCGCGGCTTCGGCGCCCTTCTGCAGCATGCGCACCAGCGCCTGGTCGTCGTTTTCGGTGGTCAGCACCGCGTTGGCGATCGGAATGCCGGTGTTCAGCTGCACGTCGGTGATGCCGCGCGCGGACTCGTTGGAGACGATCTCGAAATGATAGGTCTCCCCGCGGATGACGGCACCGAGCGCCACCAGCGCATCGAAACGGCCGCTTTGCGCCATGGTCTGCAGCGTCAGGGGCAGTTCCAGCGCGCCGGGAACCGTGACGAAGGTGATGTCGGCGACGCCGAGGCGCTCCAGCTCGGCCATGCAGCCGGAGCGCAGGCCTTCGCCGATGTCCTCGTTGAAGCGGCTTTGGGCGACGCCGATGCGCAAGCCATGGCCGGCCGGATTGGGTTCGAGTTCGCGGATAGTCATGTCGTCTTTTCTCCCGCCGGAGTGAAATAGCCGGTGATTTCGAGACCGAAGCCGGCCATGCTCGGCATCTTTCTCGGGCTGGACATCAGGCGCATCTTGCCGACGCCGACTTCACGCAGTATCTGCGCGCCGATGCCGTAGATGCGCGGGTCCCAGGTGTAAGCCGGCCGTTCGGTGCGCTCGGCCTTGAGCGCCGCCAGCAAGGCGTTGCCGGTTTCGGCGCGATGCAGCAGCACCAGCACGCCGGGCCCCTGCTCGGCGATGGCGCGCAGGGCGAAATCGACGCTGTAGGTGTGGCCGCGGCTGCCGTGGTCGAGGAAGTCGAGGACGCAGACCGCTTCATGCACGCGCACCAGGGTTTCCTCGCCGGCCTTGATGTTTCCGGAGGACAGCGCCAGATGCACGTCGCCGCTGCTGCGATCGGCAAAGGCGCGCATGCGGAAGCGGCCTTGGGCGCATTCGACATCCTTGTCGGCCACGCATTCGATCAGCTTTTCGGTTTCCGAGCGGTAGTGAATCAAGTCGCGGATGGTGCCGATCTTGAGGCTGTGTTCGCGGGCGAATTCGAGCAGGTCGGGCAGCCGTGCCATGGTGCCGTCGTCTTTGAGGATCTCGCAGATCACCGCGGCGGGCTCCAGTCCCGCGAGCTGGGCGAAATCGCAGCCGGCTTCGGTGTGGCCGGCGCGCACCAGCACGCCGCCGTTTTGCGCCATCAGCGGAAAGATGTGGCCGGGCTGGACGATGTCGGCCGGGCCTGCGTTCTTTGCCACGGCGGCTTGCACCGTGCGCGAGCGGTCCTGCGCCGAGATGCCGGTGGTGACGCCCTCCGCAGCCTCGATCGACATGGTGAAGGCGGTGCCGTGCTGCGCCTTGTTGTCGCGCACCATCAGCGGCAGATCGAGCTGGCGGCAACGCGCTTCGGTCAGCGTCAGGCAGATCAGGCCGCGGCCGTGCTTGGCCATGAAGTTGATCGCTTCGGGCGTGACGTGCTCGGCGGCGAGCACCAGGTCACCTTCGTTTTCGCGGTCTTCCTCATCGACCAGAATCACCATGCGGCCGGCACGCATGTCGGCGACGATATCGAGAACGGGGCTGATGCTCATGACTGATGTACCAAATTTGGGAAGCCGCGCATTTTACGCTGCGCCGGCCGTCAGCATCCGTTCGACGTAGCGGGCGATCAGGTCGATCTCGAGGTTGACCTGTGCTCCCGGGTGCAGGCGCTTCAGCGTCGTCACTTCGACCGTGTGCGGAATCAGGTTGATGGAGAAGCGGCGGCCCTTGACGCGGTTGGTCGTCAGCGACACGCCATCGACGGTAATCGAACCCTTGCGCGCGATGTATTTCGCCAGATCCTTCGGCGCCTTGATCACCAGTTCATGCGACTCGCCGACCTGCTCGAACTTCTCCACCTCGCCGACGCCGTCGACATGGCCCGAAACCAAGTGGCCGCCGATGAAGTCGGACAGGCGCATGGCCTTTTCCAGATTGACCTCGCGATCCGCCGCGTCGAGGCCGACCGTGCAGTCGAGGGTTTCGCGTGAGACATCGACTTGATAGCTGCTTCGCTTCTTGGCGACGACGGTCAGGCAGACGCCGCTGTGCGCGATCGAATCGCCCAGCGCGACGTCGGCAAGCTTGAGGCCCGGCGCCTCGATGGTCAGCCGCACGCCCTTTTCCAGCGGCTGGGCGTGACTGATTTTTCCTACGGCGGTGATGATGCCCGTGAACATGGGAGCTCCTGAAAATTAGCGCACGACGCGCTCTAGGGTAGGCAGAAAAGTTTCGGCGGGCTGGAAGCCGACGACGCGCAGGTCGAGCAGCTCGCGGCCTGCGGCGTCCCAGAAGATGATGCCAGGGGGGCCGAACAGGCCGAAGCGCTTGAGCAACGCCGCGTCGGCACCGGTGTTTGCGGTCACGTCGGCCTGCAGCAGCACGAGTTGCTTCATGCGGGCGGCGACCTTGGGATCGGCGAAGGTGAAGCGTTCCATTTCCTTGCAGCTCACGCACCAGTCGGCGTAGAAATCCAGCATCACGGCTTTGCCCGCCGACTTGGCCTCGGCGAGTCGGGCGTCGAGCCGCTCGACCGTGGCGACGCGCTCGAAAGTCGGCGCTGGCGATACGGCGGCCGTGGCGCCGCGCAGGAAGCCGAGCGGCTGCAGCGGGTCCCTGGCGCCGCCGAGCACGCCGATCAGCATCGCCGCGCCGCCGACCAGCAGCGCGACGCCGAGACCCTTGCCCAGGCGCTGAAAGGCGTGGGCGTGAGGCGGCAGGGGGTCGAGGGCATGCAGATAGATCGCGGGAACGACCATCAGCAGTGCCCAGCCGAGCATCTGCAACCACATTGGAATCACGGGTGACACCAGCCACAGGGCAGTCGCCAGCATGACGACGCCGAAGAAATTCTTGACGCCGTCCATCCACGGTCCGGATTTGGGCAGGAGCGAACGGGAGAAGGCTCCCACCAGCAGCAAGGGCAGGCCCATGCCGAGCGCCATGACGAACAGCGCGGCACCGCCCAGTACCGCATTGCCGGTCTGCGCGATGTAAAGCAAGGCTCCGGCCAGCGGTGCGGCGACACAGGGACCGACGATCAGCGCCGAGAGCGCGCCCATCAGCGCGATGGCCGGCAGCGAGCCGCCCTGCCGGTTGGCGGTGTCCGATACCCGGCTCTGCAATGCCGCCGGCATCTGCAGTTCATAGAAGCCGAACATCGACAGCGAGAGCACGACGAAGACCAGCGCAAAGCTGCCCAGCACCCAGGCATTCTGCAGCGCGGCGGAGAGCAGCGTGCCGGAGAGTCCCGCGGCAACCCCCACCGCGGCGTATGTGACGGCCATGCCCAGCACATAGGCTAGCGACAGCACGAAAGCGCGCAGATGGCTCACCGCATGTCCGTGATTGACGATGATGCCGGACAGGATCGGGATCATCGGGAACACGCAGGGGGTCAGCGAGAGCAGCAGGCCGAAGCCGAAAAAGCTGACCAGGACCAGGGCCAGGTTGTCGCCCTTGAACAGTCCGGCGATGCGCGAGCTTTCGTCGGCGGGCGTCGCCGCAGCCGCCGCAGCCGGCGCTGCAGGAGTCGGCGCCGGCGCTGCGGCGACCGGCATTGCCTGCGGAGCCGCCGAACCGGGTGCGCCCGTTGCAGCGGCCAGCTCGAGTTTCGCGTCCTGATTGAGGGGCGGGTAGCAGATGCCGCCGTCCCAGCAGCCTTGCGAAACGGCCTTCAGCGTGACGGCGCCGGTGGCCTTCACCGGCAGGAGGATCTTCACTTCCTTGCGGTAGGTCTCGACCTTGCCGAAGAGGTCGTCTTCCTTCATCTTTCCGGGCGGCAGCTTGGCCGTGCCCAGCGTGCCGCCTTCCAGGACGAACTTGAACTTGTCGCGGTACATGTAATAGCCGTCGACGATCTGCCAGCGCGCTTCGATGGTGTCGGCATCGATCGCCTTCGCCGAGAAGCGGAAGGCCTGCTCGGGGGCGAGGGGTTCTTCGGCACGCGCGAGCCCCGTCAGGGCGCACAGCAACAGGAAAGACAAGCGGATCAGCATGAAGCGGACTTTCCGTCGGCGGTTTCGGGAAGGGTTTCGGCAATCAGCCACGCCAGGTACTCCGGCAGGCCGTGCGCGACTGGGACAGCGACGATCTCGGGAAGTTCATAGGGGTGACGGGCGCGGATCGCCGCCTCCAGCGCCGCGTAGCGCGCCGTTGTGGACTTGATCAGGAGCGGGACTTCCGGCGTGCTTTCGATCTCGCCGCGCCAGCGATAGATCGAGCGACACGGCGCCATGACATTTACGCAGGCGGCCAGGCGTTCGCTCACCAGTGCCGTCGCCAGCGCTTGCGCGGTGGCCTCGTCGGGCAGGTTGGTGAGAACGAGCAGGGTCTGGCTGCGGGTTTGACCGGTTTCCATCGGCCTATTCTACCTTCGGCGTGTCGTCGCTCTGGGGTAGCCTGTGCCACCCGGAAGCTCCAAAACGGAGCTTCCGCGGCACGCGATGCTGGCTTTGTGGCCGGAACCGGGGGGCATGGGCTTGAGCAAACTGTTGACTGGACTGATGGAAGCGGAGCGGCTGCGCCGGGAACGTGCCGCGGGAAATGTCCCGCCCGCGCCTGCCCGCGCCGCCGATTCGCGTCAGATCCAGACGGCCCAGCAGTCCGCTGCCGAGCGACAGGTTGACGCCGAACGTGCCGCCGAAGCCGAGCTACGGGCTCGAATCGCGGAAGAGCAGCGAGGCTTTGCGGAAGCACAGCGCAACGAGCGCGCTGCCGCCGACCTGGCCGCCGTCGCCGCGGCCCGGATCAGGAAGGAAGAGGAACTGGCCCTCGTCGCCGCAAAGCGCGCCGCCGCCGAGCGACACGCGGCCGATCAGGCCGCCGAGCAGTTGCGTGTCGAACGGAAAGCCGAAGCCGTCGCGCGGGCACGTGCGGCCGTGGAAGACGAGGCGGCCGGCGAAGCCCGGCGTCGCGCCGAACAGGAGGCCGAAGCAGGGCGTGCGGCCGCCGCACGCTTCGCCGCCGAGCAACAGGCCAACGCTTCACAGGCCGAGCGTGCGGAAGCCGAGGCGGAGGCCGAACGTCTCGCCGTAGCTGCCCTTGGCGCGCAAATCGAGGCTGAGCAGCGCGCGCTGGAGGAAGCCCGGCGCAATGAGCGAGCTGCCGCCGAACTGGCCGTTGCCGCCGCGGCCCGGATCAAGAAGGAAGAAGAATTGGCCGGGCTAGCAGCGGAGCGGGCCGAAGCCGAACGAGTCGCGGTCGATCGGGCCGCCGAGCAGTTGCAGGTCGAGCGCAGCGCGGAAGCCGCAGCCTTGTCGCGCGCGGAGGCCGAAAGCGTGGCTGCCGGCGAAACCCGGCGACGTATCGAATGGGAAGCCGAAGCTGCACGAGCCGCTGCGGCGCGCCTCGCCGCCGAGCAACAGGCCGCTGCGGCACAGGGCGAGCGCGCGGCAGCCGAGGCCGAGGCCGCTGCACAACAGGTCGAAGCCGAACGTCTGGCTGAAACGGCCCTTGCCGCGAGAATCGAAGCGGAGCAGCGTGCAGTGGCGGAGGCCGAGCGCCGCGAGCGTGCCGGCGTTGAACTGACCGCCGCCGCCGCGGCCCGCATGAAAAAGGAAGAGGAATTGGCCCGGTTGGCGACGGAACGTGCCGTCGCGGAACGACGCGCCGCCGACCAGGCCGCCGAACAGCTGCGGCTCGAGCAGATCGCCGAAGCGGCCGCCTTGTCGCGTGCGGCTGCTGAAAATGAAGCGGCCGGCGAAGCCCGCCGATGCGCCGAGCAGGAAGCCGAATCCGCGCGTGCCGCTTCGGTGCGTCTCGCCGCCGAGCAACAGGCCGGCGCCGCACAGGCCGAGCGCGCGGCAGCGGAGGCTGAGTCCGCGGCACGGCAGATCGAAGCCGAACGTCTGGCTGACGCTGCCCTTGCCGCGAAAATCGAAGCGGAGCAGCGTGCCGTGGCGGATGGCGAGCGCCGCGAGCGGGCCGGTCTTGAGTTGGCCGCCGCCGCCGCGGCCCGTGTGAAGAAGGAAGAGGAATTGGCCCGGTTGGCCGCAGAGCGGGCCGAAGCCGAGCGACGCGCGGCCGATCAGGCCGCCGAGCAGTTGCAGATCGAGCAGAGCGCCGAAGCCGCCGCCTTGTTGCGCATCGCGGCAGAAGAGCAGGCAACGCAGCAGGCGCGGGGCCGCGCCGAGCAGGAAGCGGAGGCCGCGCGCGCCGCTGCGGCGCGTCTTGCGGCCGAGCAAACGGCTAGCGCAGCACAGGCCGGGCGCGTGGCAGCCGAGGCCGAAGCAGCGGCCGCACAACAGACGCAAGCCGAACGCCAGGCCGCAGCCGCCCTAGGCATGCAAATCGAAGCGGAGCAGCGAGCCTTGGCCGAGGCCGAGCGCCGCGAGCGGGCCGCCGCCGAACTGGCATCGGCCGCGACTGCCCGCGCCAGGAGAGAGGGAGATCTGGCCCGGCTGGCCGCCGAGCGGGCAGAAGCCGAACGACGTGCCGCCGCGCGGGCTGCCGAACAGGTGCGGGTCGAGCAGGTCGCCGAAGCTGCGGCCCTGTCGCGTGTGGCCGCGGAAAGTGAGGCGGCCGCCGAAGCCGGGCACCGCGCCGAGCGTGAGGCTGAAGCAGGGCGTGCCGCCGCCGCGCGCCTCGCCGCCGAGCGGCAGGCGGGCGTGGCGCAGTCGTCGGCTTCGCGGCCCGCGGCGACAGAAGGCAAGCCGCCCGCAAGCCGCCGTCCGGCGCCAGGCTTGCGCCGGCTGTTTGCCGGTGCGGCCCTGGCTCTGCTGGCCGGCGCCGGCGTCGGCTTCTGGCTGGGCAGGGGTCCGGTAGTCTCCTTGCGCTTGCCGGCTGCCGAACAGGACACGCTGCACCTGCGCCTCGACCATGATCTAAGAAATCTCCCGGCCGCCGAGCCTCGCGCCGAGCCTCGCGACCGCTCGTCGGCACAGTGATATGCGGGAGCCCGGCCGGGGAATCCGGTGGTTGCCCGAGTGGCCCGCACGCAACGCTTTCGCTTGTGCCAAGCGGGTTTTGGTGGCATGGTCGTTGCCGTTGGCGCTAAACTCTGCTAGCTTTTGTGCGTCAAGCAGAAATAATTTCAGCTATTGATTGATGTACCAATGATTGCCTTGGGGGTCTGGTTATGACGAAAGCGATAGCCAATTTCTTGGCTGCCGCCGCCATTCTGGTGGCAGGATCGCTGAATCACGCGACGGCGCAGGATGCGACGTTCGACATCGTGCGTTTTCAGATCGAAGGCAACACGATTCTGCCCGCCGAAAGGGCCCAGCAACTCGTCGCGCCTTTTGTCGGCAGCCGCAGGATTTATGGCGATGTGCAAAAGGCCCTGGAAGCCCTCGAAGGGGAGTTCCGCCGCCTCGGTTACGGCACCGTACAGGTCTATGTGCCGGAGCAGGAACTCACCAGCGGTGTGGTGCGGCTGCAGGTCAGCGAAGGCGTGATCGGCAAAGTCACCGTAACCGGCAACCAGTATTTCAACAACGAGAATGTTCGCGCCAGCCTGCCTGACCTGAAGGAGGGCAAGGCGCCCAACATGCGCAAGCTGTCCGAAAACATCCAGCTCAGCAATGAGAACCCGGCCAAACAACTCGAAGTGACGCTGGGCGTCAGCGAGGAAGAGGGCAAGGTCGACGCCCGGGTGGAGGTCACGGAAGATCGTCCTGAGCGCGTCTACCTCACGCTGGACAACACGGGCACCAAGGGTACCGGCAAGCATCGCCTTGGGATTTCCTACCAGAACGCGAATCTGGGCAACAGCGATCAGGTGCTGACGCTGGCCTACATGACGGCTATCGATCCTCCGGGCGGCATGAAGCTGCTTGGCAGCAGAGTGCTGCCCTGGCAGGACGGAAATGGCGTGAAGGTCGATATTTTCAGTATCGGCTATCGCCTGCCGCTGTATTCGATCGGCGACAGCATCGACTTCATTTACGGCAATTCAAGCAGCGACTCGCCGGCCAATTCGCCCAATCTCGGTTCGGGCCTGGCAATCAACGGCAAAGGCGAGGTGTTTGGTCTGCGCTACAACCACATGTTCGGCCGTTCCGGCGAATACACCTCCAAACTGGTGCTTGGCTTCGACTACAAATACGTGAACAGCCGCTGTACGGTTGCCGGTGTTCCAACGCCGTTCGGCGCTGCCGGCTGTACGCCTTATACCTTGCGACCCGTTTCGGCGACCTACAGCGGCCAGTGGCAAAGGCCGGGTGAGGCCATCGATTTCAACGTCGGCGTGGCCCATAACATGTTCCCCACAGGTAGTGAATACGTTTTCGCCCCCGCACCCCCTGCCGCCGGAGGCTACGATCATTATTCTGCGGCGTCGGGCTATCAGTCCAAGGACAAGTTTTCCGTCCTGCGCTTGGGCGGCAGCTATACCACGGCGGTTACGGGAGACTGGCTGGTGCGCGTTGCGGCGAGCGGCCAGCTCGCGAACAATGCCCTGCCGGCCGGCGAACGACTCGGGCTGGGGGGGTCGAATGCGGTGCGCGGTTTCCTTGAGCGGGCCGTGGCGACCGATCGCGGCTATTTCGCCAACCTCGAAGCCTATTCGCCGGACATCGCAGCCAGCCTGGGCGTCCCGGGGAATTTGAAGTGGCTGGTCTTCCTTGACGCGGCGCAGGGTGCCAACCTCAACCCGTCAGCCAACCAGAAAGTGAATATTGCATCGGTCGGTGTCGGTTTGCGCTACAACCTCAAGAAGGATATCAGCGCGCGTCTGGATATTGCGCGCGTCATGGATGGCGTCTGGCCCAATGGCGGCCCAAGCGTCGCTCTCGACGGCGACATCCGCGGACACTTCGGACTTGCCTTCGGTTTCTGATCCGAGGAAACTGTTTCGACTGAGTGTGACTTACTCCCTGGCACGCGAGTGGGTTTAGGGCTATAAGGTTATAAGCGGACGGCTGTCCCGTCTTTGGAGTCTGCAAGATGAGCTACAGGAATCCTTCCCCCAAGCAGTCTTCCCGACTGTCTACGCCGGTTCGACTGGGCGTTGCGGCGGTTGCGGCATGCTTCATCGCTGCCCCGGTCTTTTCCAACCCCGTGAATCCGACAGTGGTCAATGGCACGGCCAGCTTCAGTCAGGCCGGCAACGTGCTGACGGTGACGAACAGCAACGGCGCCATCATCAACTGGGATAAGTTCTCGATCCAGGCTGGTGAGACAACGCATTTCGCCCAGACGTCGGCTTCCTCGTCCGTCCTTAACAGGGTGCTCCACGACCCGACAGTCATTTACGGCACATTGAGTTCCAATGGGCGCGTGTGGCTGGTCAACCCCGCCGGTATTTTCGTCGGCCCCGGCGGCCGGGTTGACGTGGCAGCTTTTGTCGCTATTGCGGGGAGCGTCACCAATGGCGACTTTCTGGCCAACCGGCTGCGGTTCGACGCCGGCATGGGTGCCGGGAATGTCGTCAATCAGGGCCAGATCGCCACTCCGCTGGGCGGCAGCGTTTACCTGGTCGGCAACAATGTAACGAATGAAGGCATCATCACCACGCCGCAAGGGGAGACGATCCTCGCTGCCGGCAACAAGATCGAGCTGATCGACAGCGCCGCGCCCGGAGTGAAGGTCGAAATTACCGGCGCCGAAGGCAACGCCACCAATCTCGGCACCATCACGGCAGAGGCCGGGCGAATCGGCATCGCCGGCGTCATCGTCAGGAACAGCGGCACGCTCAATGCCAGCAGCGTCGTCAGCGAAGGTGGGCGGATCTTCCTCAGGGCCAGCCAGGACGCCTATGTCGACGGCAATGGCCGCATCGTCACCACCGGCACCAAGGGCGGCAGCGTCCAGGTGCTCGGCGATACTGTTACGGTGACGGACAAGGCCGAGATCGATACCAGCGGCACGAACGGCGGCGGCCGGATCATGGTCGGCGGCGATTATCAGGGCAAGAACCCGGACATCCAGAATGCCGGCAATACCTACTTCGGACCCGACGCCAGCCTCAAAGCCGACGCCACAGGAGTCGGCGACGGCGGTACGGTGATCGTCTGGGCCGACGACACGACAGGTGCTCACGGCAGCATTTCCGCGCGAGGCGGGGCGGGCGGCGGCAATGGCGGCTTTGTCGAAACCTCGGGGCACCTCGCGCTTGACATTTCGGGGGCTCGCGTCGATACGCGCGCTCCACAAGGACGGACCGGCAACTGGCTGCTCGACCCGGTTGATGTCCTGATCGACAACAATTCGCCTGGGGATACCTTCTCCATGTCGCCCGGCGTCAACTCGCATTTCTATGCTGGTGACATTGCAGCGGCATTGGGAACGACCAACGTAACCATCCAGACTTACGGCGGTACTGCCGGCGCAGGAAACATTACCGTTTCCGGCGCCTCGATCTTTTATGGCGGCGCCAGCAGTCTGACGCTGGCCGCCTATGGCGGAGGCAGCGCAACCGGCAACATCAACATCAGCAACAGCGACCTCTTCGTGAATGGCGGTGTGAATCTGCTGGCCGGTTGGGACAGCGGCGGCTTCACCGGCGCGAACGTGATCTCCGGCAAGGGCGACATCAACATTTCCGGTGCGAAGATCCAGAGCAATGGCGGGGCCGTCAATCTTTGGGCCGGCAAGAACATCGCGCTGTCCAGCTCGGGCAGCTTCGGCACTTGGGTGCAGGGCGCCAGCATGAACGTTGCGGCAGGGAATAACCTGACGCTGACCGGCGGTTCAGGCAACGTTTCCGGTCCGCAGGGCCCGGGCGTCATGCTCATGAGCATGGGTACGCAAACCGTTAGCGCCGGCAACCAGATCCTGCTCCAGGCCGGCAGCGCGAACAACACCAACCCGATGTACGGCGGCAACATGTCCGGTGGTGGCGTCGCCATCTGGTCGGACGCCGACCAGACCGTTTCCGCCCATGTCATCAAACTCTACGCCGGTGTCAGCGGCCACGACAACGGCGCATTGTTCCATGCCTATGACAGTCAGACGATCAACGTTACCGGCACGGGCGGACTGCTCGAACTGAAGGGTGGCGGCGACAGCAGCACAGCCGTATATGGCGGCGCCGGCAGCTACAACAATCAGGCACGGATCGAGCACGGCCAGTGGTACGCCAACAATTCATACTACGGCAGCGGTGCTCAGACGATCACGATCTACGGCGGCGGTTCCGTCAATCTGCAGGCCGGCAGCGGCACCGGCGCACTGGGTTATTACAGTTCCGACTGCTACGCGACCCCGCTTGGCGAGGCCTGCCGTGGCAGCAGCAACGACGGGGCCATCTACAACGGCGTAGGTGCCCAGACACTTGATTTTGTTGGTGGAGGCTCCCTCACGATCACGGGCGGCAGCGCCGGCACCCAGAACTGGGCCGGGATCAACAATCAACTCACGGCGACGACGCAGACCATCACCGGCAACGCGACCATAACCGTCACGGGCGGCAGCGGGGGCGGCAGCGCCCTCAGTTATGGCGGCGATACCTTCCAGCTTTCCAATGACGCGGGAATAAATAGTCAGGGAGCCGGGGATCAAACGGTCAATGCCAGTTCGATCACTCTGAATGGCGGCAATGCCACCTACGGCGGTGCGGGCATCAGCAATGACAGCGGCTACTCGAATTACATTACCACTGTCGGCAACCTGAGCATGTACGGTGGCGGCAGCAGCGCCGGCGACGAATTCGCCGGAGGCGTCTATATCGGCAACAAGAACGGTGGCGCCATCAATCTGCAGGTCGGCGGCGATCTTTACATCAAGGCCGGCAGCGGCACCTCGTCGCCCGCAATCATCGGCACGATAGACGGCCCTGCCAATGTCTATATCAACACCGGCGGCAATGCCAGCATCATCGCTGCCGGAAGCGGTGCCGGCATCGGCTCGCAATCCACCGGCTACGGCGGCTCGGTGACCATCATCGCGGGCAACGATCTCACCATTACCGACAGCGCCACGCGCGGCGTGATGATCGGCAGCCTGTATGACACCAACAGCGCCACCACGGTCACGCTGAGGTCCGGCCGCGACATGTCCATCGGCAGCGCCAGCGGCTACGGCGCGCTGATCGGGGTCAAGAATTCGCCCGCCGGGAACTCGTGGGTCGATATTCGCGCCGGGCAGGATTACTACGGCGGCGGGAATCTGTTGCTCGCCGGCAGCAGCAGGTTCGATGTCGGCGGCGGCTACAGCAATGTTTACCTCCGCGCCGGGCAGAGTTCGGCGACCAACGGCAATATCACGCAGAACGCCGGCAGCGTCATTTATGGCGGATCCGTTTCCTTCTACGCGGACGGCAACCTGACACTCAATGGCGGCACCTTCGCCAGCGGCTCCGGGACGAACTATGCCGTGGCCGGCCTCGATTCCGGATACCGGTTCGGCGACAACTACACGCGTAGCCTGTACGGCGGCGATGTTTCCATCGGCGGCCGGTTGGAGGCAGCCGGCAACCTGGAAATCTTCGCGCTGAGCGGCGGCGCCACCGGGACGCGAGGCAATATCACGCAGCAAACCGGCAGTATTGTCAGTGCCGGCGACATCGCGATGAGCGCCTGGGGAAATATCGACCTGTCTGGAACGGTCTCCGCGAGCGGTTCTCTGGGCGCTACGGCAGGTGTCGCGGTCGACTGCGGGGACGGCTGCTACCAATCCCCGTATGCCAGCACATACGGCGGCAACGTCTTCGTCAGAAATGGCGCCCAGGTTTCCTCCGGCAGCAACCTCAATATCACCGCCAATGTGGGCTATGGAACTTACGGAAACGGCAACGTCACTCAGGACGGAGGAAGCAGCGTTGTCGGCGCCGGTGTAAACATCGGGTCGGGCGGCTCGACGATTCTCAACGGAACGGTGACCGCCGACTGGGGGGGCCTGTATGTCCGGGCGGGCTATCAATCGAAATATTTCACGGATGCGCCTGGCGGCGTAACGCCATACGGCGGCAACATCTCGGTGGCAGGCGTCCTCTCCGGGGAATACGGAGCTTCCCTTATCGCCGAGTCGGGTTCCATGTCCGGGCTCAGAGGCGATATCACGCAATCCGCCGGCAGCCTCAGCGTGCCGTCGGGCAGCATATTCATCGTCGGCGGCGGCAACGTGGTGCTCAACGGCAACCTCGATGGCGGCGAGGGCTGCTGCAGCACGGCGATTTCGGTCAAATCAGGGTTTTCCGATTACAACAACATGCCGACATCGAACGGAGGCAATATTTCGCTTGCGGGCGTCCTCTCGGGGTATGGCAGTGTTTACTTGACTGCCGAAGCAGGGTCCGGTTCCGGACTCAACGGCAACGTCACTCAGTCCGCCGGCAGCATCACGGCAACAGATGGCAATGTCGAGATCGTGGGCGCCGGCAACGTCACTCTCAACAGCAGCGTAAGCGCTTACGGCGGCTCAGGGGCGGTTACGGCGGGACGCTCCTACTATACCGGGACAGCATCGCCCTACGGCGGCAACGTTCTCATCGGCGGGCACTTTGCCAGCGATGGAACCGCCTCGATTACTGCCAATGTGGGCTACGGAACCTACGGCAACGGCAATGTCACGCAAGCTAGCGGTAGCAGCATTGCCGCTCACACCGTAAACATCAACTCGGGCGGCTCGACGAATCTCGGCGGAACCGTAACCGCGACCGGCAGTTACGGGTCGGTGAACATTCGCGCTGGCTATCAAACGACTAATTTCGGACAGGGCTACCAGCACGTAACACCCTACGGCGGCAATATTGCACTCGGTTCCGGCAGCTCGATCACCGGATACTCGGTCGGGCTCGACGCCTATAGCGGCACCAACGCCAGCGAGAACGGCAACATCTTGCAAGCGGCCGGCGGCACCATCAACATCACCGGCGGCTACACCAATTACTTCAGCGCAGACGGCGACCTGAAACTCGATGGAGCGGTTTCGATGGCGAACGGTGGCTATCTGTACGGCTATGCCGGCGACTCGGGAGCTGTGGGCAAGACGCTGCGGGTGGCGAATATCTCGGCGCCAATTGGTGGTTACATCGGCTTGGGTTCGACCGGCGATATCCAGGTCGGCAGTGTTTCCGTGCCTACGGGCTACGTCGGCATCTGGGCTGACGGCGCCATCAGCCAGACCAGCGGCAGTTCGCTGATCACGGCCGACAGCATCTATCTGGGCAGCCAATACGGCGGTGCTGCCGGCAAACTGGCCATCAGCGCGAACACGGCGGCGACCTCCAGCCTGACGGGTTATGTCGGGTCCGGGGCGACTTATGGTGGTATTTCGATCAGCAACCAGAGCGCCGCGCCGAGTTCCATCAGCCTGACGGACAGCGCAAGCTACGGTGCAGCGGTCGGTTTCAACAATAGCTACGGCGGCGAGTTGTCACTGAGCGGTCTTACTTTCAATGCTGGAACGGGGGATGTCTTCATCGCTTCCGGCGGCTCGATGACGGGCATTGACAGCACGCCCTTCGGAGGCGCTCCGGCCAATGTCATGCTGGTTGCGGGCACCGACATGAGCTTCGCGGGGCCGTTGAGTTCCTCGGGCAACGTCGGTCTCGTGGCCGGCGGCCTGATGAACATCGACCAGCCGGTGAGTGGAGCGAATGTCGCCGTCGTCGGCGGGACCACGACCATCGGCGCCGGCGGCTCCGTCAGCGCGACGAGCGATGCAGTCGTATTCGGATCGGTAATCAACGTCGGCTCCGGTGCTTCGGTTAGCGGCGCCAACGTATTGCTCAGAGGCCTGGTGGAAGGGACGGGAACCCTGAATCTGTATGGCGGAGTTGCGGCAAATGGAGGCCAGCTCGAATTCAATCTGGCCAACGTTTATGGCGGTTCGGGCGGCGGCCTTTCGGCAGGCGGTTCGACAAGCGACATTACGGGCTTTGCCTCAGGCAACATCACGCTGGATAGCGGAGCCTATTTCGTTGCCGGTAACGACGTCAAATTGACCATGACGGGCGGGGATTCGACAATCTCGCTGAGCAATGGCGGCTACATTCTTGCCAACGCGCTCACCACCATTCATCTCGCGTTCACCAGCCGGTCGAGCGGCGGCATCATGATCGACGGATTGGCGCCGGCCCCGATTCGGCCGGGAACTTCCGGCAGCGGTTTCTACGTGGGCAGCTACGGGAATGCGGCGGTCGAGGGATCAGGTCTCGTCCTCGCCTATGCCAACAATTCCGTCGTGGATCCCTGCGTCACCAACCCGACGCTATGCAAGGTGGAGGACAAGCCGCCTACCCAAATCGATCTACCGCCACCGCCACCGCCGCCCAAGGGCGACGATGTGAGCAAGAACACCGGCGGCACGGAAGGCACTTTCGGCGCCGACGATTCGGGTGGCGACAAAGGCAACGGCAAGGACGAGAAGAAGGACGACGAGAAGGACAAGAAGGACAAGAAATCGGACGAAGCCAAGGACGAGAAGAAAGATGAAAAGCCAGCCCAGAAAAAAGTTGCCAACTGTCAGCCGTAGGCCGGAGGCCGGCGCAATGAGAGCCATGCTCGCGGTCCTGGCCGTTGGCCTCTTCTGGACCCCGGTCGCGCAAGCGGCTGCGGCAGGCCAGATCACCCATCTGTCGGGTACGCTGTCGGCCAAGCGGGCGGACGGGACGAGCAAGCTGCTGTCCGTCAAGTCCGAGGTTCTCGAAGGCGACACGCTGGGAACCGAAGCGGAAACGTATGCCCGCATCAAGTTCGCCGACGGTGGCGAGGTCGTCATGCGTCCCGGCACCCAGCTGAAGATCGAGAGCTATGCCTACAACGCCGCAAAGCCCGAGGGTGACAACATCATCATGAGCATGTTCAAGGGCGGTTTGCGTGCGGTGACGGGCCTGGTGGGCAAGCGCAGCCGGGAAAAGGTCAGCTTCCAGACTGAAACGGCGACCATCGGCATCCGCGGCACGCACTTTGGCGCCCTGCTGTGCCAGAACGATTGCGGTGGCGTTCCCACCACCGGAGGCCAGCCGCCTCCCAACGGCTTGCACGTGGACGTAACCAGCGGCGCCATCGTCATGAGCAACAAGGCCGGGACCGTGCAGATCAATGCCGGACAGTTCGGCTTTGCCGCCAACGCCAATACAGCACCGATTCCGGTGCCGCCGCAACAGGGCATCCAGGTTACGATGCCGAGTTCGATCGCGCAGAACAAGGGCGGCGGCAAGGGCATCGGCAAGGGCGATGACGCCGAATGCAAGATGTGACCTGCCCCCGAAGGGGAATCCCAGATCCGCAAAGCGCCTGCCCGCAAAGTGGCTGCCGCTCGGCAAAATCCCGGGTCCGCGATCGCCTGATCCGCAAGCCATAGGTGCAGCGCTTTCATTTCATCTCGGGTCTCCCCCGCTCGGGGTCGACACTGCTGTCGGCGATCCTGAGTCAGAACCCGCGCTTCCACGCCGGCGTCAGTAGCCCTCTGGCGGCGTTTTTTTCGTCCCTGCTCTCCCAAGTCAGCGTTGGCAGCGAATGGTCGACGCGCGTGACCACCACGCAGCGTCGACGTTTGCTGCATGGATTGTTCGAGTCCTACTATGCCGACCTCCCGGCCGAGAAGGAAGTGGTGTTCGACACCAATCGGGTGTGGACTGCGCGTCTGCCGGCTTTGCTGGACATGTTTCCCCAGGCGCGGGTTATTGCCTGCGTGCGCAATGTCGCCTGGGTGATGGACAGCATCGAACGCCTCTACCGCAAGAACCCTTACGAGAACACGGCCCTGTTCTCCAACGATGCCGAGCGCAGCACGGTATTCACCCGCACGGAAACCCTGGCTCAGCGCAATCGGCTCGTGGGCCTGGCTTACTCAGGGCTCAAGGAGGCCTACTACAGCGAGCAGGGGCGGGCGATGCTGGTGGTCGACTATGATTTGCTGGTGCAGCGGCCGGCCCATGTGATTCCGCTGATTTACCAGTTCCTCGGCGAGGAAGCGTTTCCCCACGATTACAACAACCTTCGATTCGACACGCCTGACTACGATGAAGGTCTCGGTCTGGCCGGGCTGCACAAGGTCCGGCAAAAAGTCAGCCTCGAGCCGCGCGAAACCATTCTGCCGCCCGATCTTTTCGAGCAGTATTCCCAGTTGTCCTTCTGGTACAACACGGCCAGCAGCCGCTGCAACGTGCTCATGGCGCGTCCCTAGAAGGAATATTTCCGCTGCTTTCCAGGAAGGCGATCAGCCGTGAAACGCAGTCGTCAATTCCGGTCTCATCCGCAGGCAGCATCACTTCGGGTCGCTCCGGGGCTTCATATGCCGAGTCGATGCCGGTAAAGAGCGGCACCAGACCGGCGCGTGCGCGCCGGTACAGACCCTTCGGGTCGCGCTGTTCGCAAACGGACAACGGCGTATTGACGAATACCTCGATGAACTCCCCCTCTTCGAACAGCGCGCGAACCGCGTTTCGCTCGGCGCGAAAAGGGGAGATCAACGCCACCATCACGATCAGTCCGGCATCGACGAAAAGCCGCGCAAGTTCGCCCACGCGCCGCATGTGTTCCTGGCGGTCCGCATCCGAGTAGCCGAGGTCGCGACTCAAGCCCTGCCGCACGGTATCCCCGTCAAGCAGGTAGCAGTGCAGGCCGCGCTCGAAAAGGCTTGATTGCAGGCCGCTGGCGATGGAAGACTTGCCTGCTGCACTCAGCCCCGTCAGCCATACCACGCACGGTTTCTGCCCGAGGGCTCGTGCCCGCGCGCCCTTGTCTATCCGGCGCTGGTCGGGATCACTCGAAGCCGTCATGTCGATACTTCCTGATCAATCGCAACTGATTCGGAACGATGCTACTTCTGCTTGGGCACCCGCCCCATCAGGTAGAACTCGTCATTCGGCCGCATGGCGGTCATGTTGGCCATGCGGTTCGAAAGGCCGAAGAAAGCCGCGACGCCGCCGATGTCCCAGATGTCTTCGTCATTGAAGCCGTGCTCGTGCAGGGTGGCGAAATCGTCATCATCGACCGCGCCGGAATCAAGCGCGATCTTCATGGCGAAATCCAGCATGGCCTTCTGCCGCGGCGTGATGTCGGCCTTGCGGTAATTGACGGCGACCTGGTCGGCGACCAGCGGGTTCTTGGCCCGAATGCGCAGGATGGCGCCGTGGGCAACCACGCAATACTGACAGCCGTTGGCATTCGAGGTCGCAACCACGATCATCTCACGCTCGGCCTTGGAGAGGCCGCTCTCCTTCTCCATCAGCGCATCGTGGAAGGCGAAGAAGGCGCGCCACTCGGCCGGGCGATGCGCCAGCGCCAGAAACACGTTTGGAATGAAGCCGGATTTCTCCTGCACCTCGAGGATGCGGGTGCGGATGTCTTCGGGCATGTCTTCCAGCTTCGGGATCGGATAGCGGCTTATCGGTGGCAGGCTCATGATGTCTCCATTGAAATAGCTTTGGTGTCGGCGTATTTTATGTCCCTGTCCCATCGGATGGGGACGGTATCCTAGGATATGTCCCTGTCCCGGCGGACAGAACCGCCATCCCGGGAAGCGAATTCTCAACTCAATCTCAACCCAGAACAGGAGACCTGCTGAAAATGTCCCGAGCCAAAGCTGCCAAAAATACGGACCGACAGGCGGAGTTCGATAGCTTGATGCCGGCGAGCCGGGTCGACCGGCGCGGTTTCATCGTCACTGCGCTGGGTGCCGGTTTCGCGCTGGCGGTGCAGCCGACCGCGGCGCAAAGTCCGATCAAGACCGACACGGAAGGGCTCACCGCAGGCGAAGTCGCGGTGCCGGTCAGCGATGGCGTGATGGTTGCCTACCGGGCCATGCCGGTCGCGGCAGGGAACGCTCCGGTGATCCTGGTTGTCTCCGAAATCTTCGGCGTGCACGAGCACATTGCCGATGTCTGCCGGCGCCTGGCCAAGGAGGGCTACCTGGCTATAGCACCCGAGCTTTTCGCGCGCTACGGTGATCCGCGCAAGATCGCCAGTGTTCCCGACATCCTCGCCACCATCATCGCCAAAACGCCGGATGCCGGCGTGATGGCCGACCTCGACGCCTGCGTGACCTGGGCCGGAAAGAACGGCGGCGACGTGGCCCGGCTGGCGATCACCGGCTTCTGCTGGGGCGGACGCATCACCTGGCTCTATGCCGCGCACAATCCCGCGCTCAAGGCCGGCGTGGCATGGTACGGCAGGCTTGACGGCGAGATCAACGACCGCACGCCGAAGTACCCGCTCGACCTGGCGGCGCAGGTCAAGGCGCCGGTACTCGGTCTGTACGGCGGAGAGGACCAGGGCATTCCGCTGGAGGATGTTGACGCGATGCGGGCGGCGCTGAAGAAGGCCGGCAGCAAGTCGCAGATCCATGTCTACGCGGATGCCCCGCATGCCTTCCATGCGGACTACCGTCCGAGTTATCGCAAGGACGCTGCGGAGGACGGCTGGAAGCGGCTGCTGGTATGGCTGCGGCAGCATGGAGTGTGAGCGATCTGAACCGCTGCAGCGGTTTGAATGTCCGGCGGCGCTACTCCGGGCAGGCTTGCGGCGCGACCGGAGAATGCTATAGGGATGTTCAGCTTCAGATGAGGCGATAATCACACTTGCTGGCGCAATTGCGGTCAAGGTCAATCGCTCGCTTGCACGGGTTGGCCAATTCTGATACCGATCACATGCGATGCATGCGACCCCTCCTAGAACAACTTGCAATGCCAAACAACTCAAACCCGAACAATCTGGCCGACGAACTGACTAACCAGGCCTCCTCGAGGCCAGAGGCAATTGCAGTGCGTCTGCGCGCAAGCGATGTCAGCTTTCGTCAGTTGGAGATACTGACATGGCGGGCCGCAACATTCTTGCACCGCAGTGGCGCTAGAGCAGGGGATGTCGTCGGCCTCAGCTTCGCGAATGAACTGACTTCGATCGTCACGATGCTGGCGACAGCCAGAATCGGTGCAACGACCTTTTCTGTTCCGGCGGGTTCTCCGCCGATCCTGCAAGCGCAAATGCTGGAAGAAGCAAAGGCCCGGATCCTGGCAACGGACATCGCCGATCCACATGCCGGCGGGCTGCCGCGCCTGCTGGTCAACATGGGATTTCTGGCTAAAGACTCGACACCTATCGACACCAGCGTACGGGACAAGTATCCACAGGCACCATGGCTGATCATATCGGGGTCAGGTTCAACTGGACGCCCCAAGCAGATTCCCGTCACTCACTCCGTGTTTCGTGAGCGCATGGTCCTCTATAGCGATCGGATATCGACTTCCCCGAGCGATTGCGTTGTCTCATTGATCCATACCGATTTCCCGTCAGCCAAGAATCAGTACTTAAACGCACTTTTTGCCGGGGCGTCAATCTGTCTGTTTGATCGAGCCCATACAAATCCGATAGAGTTGTGTCGGCATACGCGAGCTACCATTTTATACACGGCCGTCCTTCACCTGGAGCAGTTGATCGATCGGCTCCCGCCGGAATCGAGAGACGTTTTGGGATCATTGAGAGCTCTTGTGCCAGCAGGGTCTGTCGTGAGCGACGGGCTCCGGCAACGGGTATTGGAAAAGCTTAGCCGGAATCTCTATGTCCGTTACGGAACAACCGAAACAGGGCCAATAACCGATGCAACTCCGCAAGAAGTGCCGTTCGTTTCCGGAACAGTGGGACGTCCTCTCTCGGGCGTGCAAGTAGAGATTGTCGATGCAAACGACAAGAAGCTTCCGCCGGGCGAAGCTGGTCGAATCCGGATTCGGAGTCCGGGAATGATTCATTGTTATCTGAACGATGAAGTCGCTACCGACCGGGCGTTCAAGGACGGCTGGTTTCTGCCCGGCGACATCGGGAAATTCACAGTGGATGGACAGCTAGTCTTCCTGGGCCGGGCCGACCACATGATGATCATGGACGGAATCAATATCTACCCGGCTGAAATCGAAGCTGTCGTTGGTCGCCATCCGGCAGTGCGTGATTCGGCAGCGATTCCCCTGCGTTCACCGCTGCATCAAGACATTCCGGTGTGCGCAGTCGCCCTTCATAGCGGGAAGGTCGCCTCAGAAACGGAGCTGCTGGAATTTACCTTCCAGCGTCTGGGTTCCCGCTATCCCAGGCGGATAATCCTCCTGGAGGAAATTCCTCGAACCAAGCAAGGGAAACTGCTGCTGAATGAATTGAGCCAGGAAATTGCGGACAAGCTTCGCCGGCCTGCGTGAGTGCGCAATGCTCAGGCCACTTCACTTACGAAGTCCTCGAATTTCGAATTCTTGTTTCTCGGTATGGACGGGACTTCCTCGATGGTGACCTGGTAAGGGAACGCAAGGGTGCGCTTGAATAATTCGATCAGGCGGAACTTCTCTTCCCCGGTGAGAGGCCTTTCCGGCTTGATCTTCACGACAACATTGTCGAGACTCGTCTGTACTACCTGCAACTGCTGGACAGGCGCAATGCCGACCCAAAGGTCTTCGGGAAAGCTGGGCCAGTGTTCCGTGCCGTCCGGCAACTTCAGCATGTTTCGTTCCCGCCCCAGAATGCGCCGGATAACGGGCAGCCCTCTCCCGCATGGACACTGGGCGTCGCTTTCCGCATAGTCACCAATGTCGTAGCGGATCAGCGGCATCGCGAAATTGTGCAGAGTTGTGATCAGTACCCGGCCGATTTCACCCGACCTTGCAGGTTCGCCGCGGTCGTCGACAATTTCCACCAGAAGATTCTCCGCCTGGACGTGGTAGGCGCCCCGGTCACACTGGAATCCGATATAGCCAGCCTCTTCGGACGAATATATGTCCGCAATTTCAATGCCCCAGGCGCGCCTGCACAGTTGGCGCGTTTCTTCCGGCAACACTTCGCCGAATGTGCGTAGCTGTTTCAGGTTTGGCAGGGCACCGCCGTCTTGCATTGCACGTTTTGCCAGTGCCTTCAGGTTGGAGGGGTGCGTAAGCAGATAGTCGGGATTCCTTTCAACGAGCCACTCCAACTGTTCGCCAATGTCAGCACGAATATTCATCGAGAAGGCAGGGCCGGTCCTTACGATGCCGTCGGTCGCGATTCCCCAGTTCGGCGCTTGTCCGTTCTCGACATTCGAGCGAATGGAGGCGAGCACACCTGAAAAATCCCGCTGCTGCCAGGAATGTTCACGAAGCGTCAGCGCGCGCCAAAAATGCTGTGTCAAGTCTGTTTGATAAAATGCAATGGGGATGCCCGTCGAGCCGGAGGTATGCGCCTTCGAAATCCTGCCGTGCTGAGCGGGCACGCTTGGATTAAGCAAGGAGTCACCCAATTTCTGAACGTCCAAACGGGACAAGACGGGTAAGGCAGCGAACTGTTCGGCTTTCACGGGCTGGTTTGGCCGGAAATCTATTCGCCGGAGGGCGTCAGCCCAGTATTCGATCTTCTGGAACACCTCATCCATAACGTGCCGAAGCTGCATGAACTGTGCACTCCGGATTTCATCCGCCGACATCCACTGGCTATGCTCTAGTTGAAGTTGCAGAGCCAGCGCTTGTGCGCCTGCATTGCTTGGTATTGCGGGCCACTCGCAACTCTGGATATGACTGTGCAAGGAGTGCTTGGCCAAACTGTAATTGGAAGTCTTCATGACATGCAGAATGCCATTGCTCAGATTGATCCTCGATCCGGATCAGGGAGTGAAAGTTTAAGCTGGACGGACCTATCCATGGAAATTCCTGGCGGCAGGCCGCCGGCAGATATTACCGCGCCGCCCGCGCCTGGCTTGCGCCCGCCAACCGTGCCAGCGCGGCGCGGCTTGAGCACGATCAGGCCTTCTGCCGCGAATACCTTCAGCGCCACGCTTTCGGTCCGGCCGACGCCTGGCAGTGGACCGCGCCCGAGCCGGATCCCGATTCGCTGCCTGAAATGCGCAAATCGGGTCCGGAGTGAGCGTGCAGGGAATTCGCAAATTGACGGGCTCGATTTGGTAAGCACCAAGCCCGGAGCATGAAGTGCGGCATGCCGCGTGGCCGTGGCAGAATGCTCCTACCGCCTGTTGGTGTTACTCGCCCATGGAGCCACTGTCAATCAATCCGGCGCCCGCCGGTCAGGTGCCGACGCACGATCAGACGCCTCGCGTGCCATTGACGGCCACGGAAGCGGCGGCGGCCTGCGCGCGCTGCTGTGCCGCCGGGGCCGGCATGCTGCATTCGGGAAGCTGGGCGCCGCGACCATGACCAGGGCCGTTCCCCGCCGGCTGGTGATCTTTGGTGCCAGCAACATCGTTTCCGATCTCTTCGACTGCGCGCTGGCCAATGGCATGGCTCCCGCGAAGGTGGTGGTGCACTTGCCTGAGGCCGCCGGCGAACGGGACATTCCTCTGGCGGCACGCATCGCGGCTTTGAAGGGACTGTGCGAGGCGCCGCAGGTGCAGATGCTGGATGAATTTCAGCCCGCTGCCGGTGAGCTCTATCTGCTGGGGCCGACGACGCCGACGCGGGCCAATCTGGCGGCGGAGCTGGAGCGGCGCTTCAGCCTTCGCTACCACAGGCTGATCCATCCCACGGCCTACGTATCGCCGCTCGCGAAGCTGGGGCAGGGCGTCTTCGTCGGCGCCAACAGCGTGATCGGCCCCGGCGCCTGCCTCGGCGACCATGTCTTCGTCAATCGCGGGGTCACCATCGGCCATGACACACACATCGGGCCCTATTCCCGGATCCAGCCGGGTGCGAATCTGGGCGGCCTGTCGCGGATCGGCAGGGGCGTAACGGTGGCCATCGGCGCAACCCTTCTTGAGCGGCTGGTGATCGGTGATGGTGCATTTGTCGGCGCCGGTGCCGTAGCGACCGAGGATGTGCCCGACGGCGTACTGGTGCTTGGAATCCCCGCGAGGTTCAAGAAGACTTTGTGAACCGATCTGCGGCGAGGGTCGACGCCTGCCGGCAAGCCGCCAGCAGCGCGGGGCCCGAGGCCTCGATTTCGAATCGTTCGTTGAAGCGCCGGCGCAGGCTTGCGCCGGTGGCGGCGCGCAATTCGGGATTGCCGGTCAGGGTCGCGAGGCGCTCCATGTAGGAGTCCATGTCCGCCAGGGCCAGTTCGCCCACCTTGTCGCCGCCATCGGACGCGGCGAAGGCTGTCACCGCCAAGCCCTCGGCCATGGCTTCGGCGACACTGAATCCGCCACCCATGCGCGGCGGGTTCACGTAGATATCCGAGCGACGCAATATGCCAGGCAGGTCATTGCGGGTGGCCAGCGCCCGCACGCGGCCCGGCGGCGCATGCTGCAAGGCCTCAGGCAATTTGCCCTCGCCTCCGACCAGGAGCCAGACGACACGGGGCTGGAGCGCCATCAGCTGCAGCATCCGGTTTGCCCAATCCGTCCTTATCTCGCGTTCGAGACGGAAGCCTGCGGTTATCCAGATCACGGCCGCATCGTCGATACCGAGCTGTGCTCGTGTGACGTCCGCTTGCTTCGGCGGGCGCCGCACCCGCCAGGGGTGAAAGATCGGCAGCGGCGGCGGGAATTCTTTTCCCCATGCCTGCTTGCGATCCGCGTCCGGATCGGCCGTGAGCCAGACGTCCAGCGGACTGATCGGCGCGACGCTGTTGACGCTCATGCCGACGACCGGGCGGACAGCATACAAAGCCGCTGCGAGCGGCGAATAGAGCCCGACCAGAAGCACGACATCCGGATTGAACTCGGCCAGCGTGGGCATCAGGTTGCGCCAGCGTCCCGGCAGGCTGAAGCGGGCGTCGCTGATCGTCATGCCGACGCCGGCCGGCAGGATGCTCGCCCAAGCCTTGGCGTCCAGGGACGGCAACACGAGTTCCTGCCCGTCCCCGCGAAACAGCGCGGCGTCGGGCGGCCTGAGTTCCTGCGCCGAAAATATGCGCACCTGGACGCCTTCGCGCGCGAGAACGGCGCACTGTTCAACGGCCATCACGCTGGGCGTATGGAACTGATGCCCGATGTACGGAGCGACTACCGCCACGCGCTGAATCATGTCCGCTGCGCGCGGCACAAGGCCCGGCGGGATCAACCGGCCGGCGTCCTGCATCAGGCGCCCGGCCATTTCGGGCACATGCCCGGCGGCAAGGGCGGCGACAAAGGCGGACCGTTCCTCGAGATTCTGCAATGAGCTCAGCCACTGGTAGGCCATCAGCGCGGCAAGGCGGTCCGGGTCGTTCGGCTCTGCCGCCATGGCCCGCGTCGCGGCCGCGTTTTCGAAGCGGGATTCGCCGGTGGCTCGGGCAAGGAATGTCAGCCGGAGGACATCGTTGCGCGCATCATTGTCGGGCAGGCCTTCGAGCACGTCGAGTGCCGAGCGCCGCGCCGCGCGGTCGGCGGTTCCATGCCAGATTGCCAGCAGGTTGTGCCAGCGCAGGGCACACTGAGGCTCCTTCAGCACCCGGTCGAGGGCATCGAGCAGCAGTGTCATGACGACAGTGGGTTGATCGGGTGGGCGCCCATCTTGGGGATGTTACCGCGGGCGCCGCAAATGCGAAGCATGCTGCCGCGTCCGATGATAGGCAGCGCCGGCTGGCGGATCAGCTCGGGGTGGTGGCCAGCCGTGCCAGCGCGGCGCGGCCGGATAGCAGGTGGTCGTGCATGCGCTGCCCCGCCAGGGCGGGATCCTTCAGCCGCAAGGCTTCCAGGATCTCGCGATGTTCCGCCAGCGACTGCTTCAACCGACCCTCGAGCCGCAAGGAATCACGGCGGGTAAGCTTGATGACCTTGCGCGCATCGTCGATCAGCTGGGCGAGATAGCGGTTGCCGGCAATTTCCTGCAAGGCGGTGTGGAAGCGCTGGTTCGCCTCGAAAAAGCGGTCGGTGTCATTGCCCGCGGCATGCCGCTCGAGCTCCGCATGAATCGCCGCAAGTCGGGCAAAGTCGGCGCTGGTGGCACGGCGCGCCGCCTCCGCGGCGACTCGCCCCTCGAGCAGCGCCATGACGGGAAACACCTCGTCGATGTCCTGTTCCGACAGCTGGGTCACGTAACAGCCGCGGCGCGGCTTCAATACGACCAGGCCTTCTGCCGCGAGTACCTTCAGCGCTTCGCGCAGCGGCGTGCGGCTGATGCCATACTCGAGAGCCAGCGCCTGCTCATCGATCCAGCTGCCGGGCGGCAGTTCATGCGCGAAAATGCGGGTCCGCAAACGCTCAGCCACCTGTTCATACAGGGCGGGTGCCGTGAGAATATGCGAGGATGGTCTTGCATTCATAATTATGGATGCAGTATCATGGCTGCTCGTCAGAAAGTCAACCGTTCTCCATCGACGGGAGAAGATGCAGCAGAAAGGGCAGAACCATGAGCAAGGCACCGGAAGTCAGCATTCCCTCGATCGAGGCATGGACCAAGGCGGCCGCCAAGTCGGCCCCGGAGGGGGATGTTGCGCGACTGAACTGGGTTACGCCGGAAGGCCTGACCGTCAAGCCGCTCTATACCAAGGCCGATGTCGAGGGACTGCCCTATGCCGACACCCTGCCGGGTTTTGCACCCTTCCTGCGCGGGCCGCAAGCGACGATGTACGCGGTGCGCCCGTGGACCATCCGTCAGTACGCCGGGTTCTCCACCGCCGAGGAATCCAATGCCTTCTACCGCAAGGCGCTGGCGGCCGGCGGCCAGGGGGTTTCGGTGGCATTCGACCTCGCTACCCATCGCGGCTACGACTCGGACCATCCGCGTGTGACCGGCGACGTCGGCAAGGCCGGGGTAGCGATCGATTCGGTGGAGGACATGAAGATCCTCTTCGACGGCATTCCGCTCGACAAGATCTCCGTGTCGATGACCATGAATGGCGCCGTGCTGCCGATCCTCGCCGGCTACGTGGTCGCGGCAGAGGAGCAGGGCGTCTCCCAGGAGCAGCTCTCGGGGACGATCCAGAACGACATCCTCAAGGAGTTCATGGTCCGCAATACCTACATCTATCCGCCCGAGCCGTCGATGCGCATCATCGCCGACATCATCGGCTACACCGCGAAGAACATGCCGAAGTTCAACTCGATCTCGATCTCCGGCTATCACATGCAGGAAGCCGGCGCGACGCAGGCGCTGGAACTGGCCTTCACCCTCGCCGACGGCCGGGAATACGTCAAGACGGCGCTGGCATCGGGCATGGACGTGGATGCATTCGCCGGCCGGCTGTCCTTCTTCTGGGCGATCGGCATGAACTTCTATCTCGAGATCGCCAAGATGCGTGCGGCGCGCCTCCTGTGGTGGCGGATCATGAGCGGGTTCCAGCCGAAGAACCCGAAGTCGATGATGCTGCGCACCCACTGCCAGACCTCGGGCTGGTCGCTGACCGAGCAGGATCCCTACAACAACGTCGTGCGCACCACCATCGAAGCGATGGCGGCCGTGTTCGGCGGCACGCAGTCGCTGCACACCAATTCGCTCGACGAAGCCATCGCGCTGCCGACCGAGTTCTCGGCCCGCATCGCGCGCAACACCCAGCTCATCATCCAGGAAGAAACCCACATCACCAGCGTGATCGACCCCTGGGCCGGCAGCTACATGATGGAGAAGCTGACCCAGGACATCGCCGATGAAGCCTGGCGCATCATCGAGGACGTGGACCGCATGGGCGGCATGACCCAAGCGGTGCAAAGCGGCTGGGCCAAGCTGCAGATCGAGAAGTGCGCCGCGGAAAAACAGGCGCGCATCGATTCGGGCAAGGACGTCATCGTCGGCGTCAACAAGTACAAACTCCAGGAAGAAGCCCCGATCGAAACGCGCGACGTGGACAACCATGCCGTGCGCGACGGGCAGATCGCGCGCCTCAAGCAGATTCGCGCCGCTCGCGACAGCACCGCAGTTCAGTCAGCTCTGGCGGCGCTGACCGAGGCGGCCAAATCAGGCAGCGGCAACCTGCTCGATCTGGCGATCAAGGCCAGCCGGCTGCGTGCTACAGTCGGCGAAATTTCCGACGCCCTGGAAGCAGTCTGGGGCCGCCATCGCGCCACCACGCAGACGGTGTCGGGAGTCTATAGTGCGGCCTTTGGCGAGGATGGAACCATGCAGGATATCCGCGACCTGATCGACAACTTTGCGGCCGCAGAGGGGCGCCGGCCGCGCATCATGATCGCCAAGCTCGGGCAGGACGGCCACGATCGCGGCGCCAAGGTGGTCGCCACGGCATTCGCCGACCTCGGCTTCGACGTCGATGTCGGGCCGCTGTTCCAGACACCCGAGGAAGCTGCACGCCAGGCCGTCGAGAACGACGTCCATGCGATCGGCATTTCGACCCTCGCGGCCGGACACAAGACCCTGGTGCCGGCGCTGATCAAGGCGCTGCGCGAGCAGGGCGGCACCGATATCGTCGTCTTCGTCGGCGGCGTGATTCCGCCGCAGGACTACGACCAGCTCTACAAGGACGGCGCCGCGGGCATCTTCGGACCGGGCACGCCGATCCCGCAATGCGCGCATGAAGTGTTGCGCGCCATTCGCGCTGCCCACCTGCCGGCCAGCGCCTGATCTGAATATGCAGCCGACGCCCGAACTGGGCCAAGCCGACGTGGATGCACCGATGGTTGCCGACCTGCTGGCCGGCAACCGGCGCGCGCTGGCGAAGGCGATCACCCTGGTCGAATCCACCCGGTCCGAGCACCGGCACCAGGCCCAGAAGCTGCTCGACGCACTGCTGCCGCACAGTGGCCGCTCCCTGCGCATCGGCATTTCCGGCGTGCCCGGCGTGGGCAAGTCGACCTTCATCGAAGCCTTGGGCATGTACCTGATCGGGAACGGGCATCGTGTTGCGGTGCTCGCCGTGGATCCTTCATCCAGCGTTCACGGCGGCTCGATCCTGGGCGACAAGACCCGCATGGAACTGCTCTCGCAGCGAACGGAAGCCTTCATCCGTCCGTCGCCCTCGTCAGGCAGTCTCGGCGGAGTGGCCGAACACACACGCGAGGCCATGCTGCTGTGCGAAGCGGCCGGCCACGACATCATCATCGTCGAGACGGTGGGCGTCGGCCAGTCCGAGACCGCCGTCGCCGGCATGACCGACATATTCGTCCTGCTGCAGCTGCCCAACGCCGGCGACGACCTGCAGGCAATCAAGAAGGGCATCATGGAGCTGGCCGACCTGGTGGTGTTCAACAAGGCCGATCTCGATCCGCGGGCAGCGCAGCTTGCCGCGGCGCAAATGCGCTCGGCCTTGTCGATGCTGCATCCGGCATCGACCAACTGGCAGCCGCCCGTGCTGACCCTTTCGGCCATGCGCAAGGAAGGCCTCGCCGAGTTCTGGCAGGTCGTCGAAAAGTTCAGGAGCACCTTGACCGCCAGCGGCGAGTTTGACGCAAAGCGCCGTCATCAGGCTCTGGCATGGATGTGGCAGCAAATCGATTCGGGCTTGCGCAGCCGCTTTCGCGAGCACCCCGGCGTGCAGGCCGCGCTGGGTGAGATTTCGGCGTCCGTTGAAGCCGGCACCACCACGCCGGCGGCTGCAGCCCAGCGTCTGCTCGGGCTGGTCAGCCGCTATTTCTAGTTTGTTCGATCGGAGGTTTGGCATGCACGACATCATTCAACAGCTGGACGAAAAGCGCGGCAGGGCTGCCCTCGGCGGCGGCCAGAAGCGCATCGACGCCCAGCACGCCAAGGGCAAGCTCACCGCGCGCGAGCGAATAGAGATGCTGCTGGACGATGGCACCTTCGAAGAGTGGGACATGTTCAAGGAACATCGCTGCGTCGATTTCAACATGGGCGACAGCCACATTCCCGGCGACGGCGTGGTGACCGGCTACGGCACCATCAACGGCCGCATGGTGTTCGTTTTCTCCCAGGACTTCACGGTGTTCGGCGGCGCGCTGTCGGAAGCGCATGCGGAGAAGATCTGCAAGATCATGGATCACGCGCTGAAGGTCGGCGCGCCGGTGATCGGCCTGAACGACTCGGGCGGCGCGCGGATCCAGGAAGGCGTCGCCGCCCTCGGCGGCTATGCCGACGTCTTTCAGCGCAACGTGATGGCGTCGGGCGTGATACCGCAGATCTCGATGATCATGGGTCCCTGCGCCGGCGGCGCCGTATACAGCCCGGCGATGACCGACTTCATTTTCATGGTCAAGGATTCCTCCTACATGTTCGTCACCGGTCCCGAAGTGGTGAAGACGGTGACGCACGAGGAAGTCACCGCCGAAGAACTCGGTGGCGCCGTGACGCACTCCACCAAGTCCGGCGTCGCCGACCTGGCCTTCGAGAACGATGTCGACGCCTTGCTGATGCTGCGCCGCTTCTTCAACTACCTGCCGCTCAACAACAAGGAAAAGCCGCCGGTCAGGGAGACCAACGATCCTGCCGATCGCCTCGACTTCTCGCTGGACACCCTGGTGCCGGACAGCCCCAACAAGGCCTACGACATGAAGGAGCTGATTCTCAAGATGGTCGATGACACCGATTTCTTCGAGATTCAGCCCGATCACGCGAAGAACATCGTGACCGGCTTCGCCCGTATGGAAGGCCAGACCGTCGGCATCGTCGCCAACCAGCCGATGGTGCTGGCCGGCTGCCTCGACATCAAGTCCTCGATCAAGGCAGGTCGCTTCGTGCGCTTTTGCGACGCGTTCAACATTCCGATCATCACCCTGGTCGACGTGCCAGGCTTCATGCCCGGCACGGCGCAGGAGTATGGCGGTATCATCAAGCACGGCGCCAAGCTGCTGTATGCCTACGCCGAATGCACGGTGCCGAAGGTGACGCTGATCACGCGCAAGGCCTACGGCGGTGCCTACGACGTGATGGCCTCGAAGCACCTGCGGGGCGACGTGAACTTCGCCTGGCCCTCGGCGGAGATTGCCGTGATGGGACCCAAGGGCGCGGTGGAGATCATCTTCCGCGAAGAGAAGGGCGATCCGGTCAAGGTCGCGGCACGCGAGGCCGAGTACAAGGCCAAGTTCGCCAATCCCTTCGTCGCCGGCGCGCGCGGCTTCATCGACGACGTGATCATGCCCAACGAAACCCGAAAACGAATCTGCCGCAGCCTGGCCATGCTGCGCGGCAAGAAGATCGAGAATCCGTGGCGCAAGCACGGCAACATTCCGCTGTAGGCGCCGGAGAAAATAATGTTCAAGAAGATACTTATTGCCAATAGAGGCGAGATCGCCTGCCGCGTCATCAAGACCGCCCGCAGGATGGGCATCGCCACCGTCGCGGTGTATTCCGAGGCCGACAAGGATGCGCGCCATGTCGGATTGGCCGACGAGGCCGTCTGCATCGGCCCGCCGCCGTCGAAGGAATCCTATCTGGTCATCGACAAGATCATCGCCGCCTGCAAGGAGACCGGCGCCGAGGCCGTACATCCCGGCTACGGATTCCTTTCGGAGAACCCGGAGTTCTCGCGCCGGCTGGAAGAGAACGGCATTGTCTTCATCGGCCCCAAGCACTACTCGATGGCCGCGATGGGCGACAAGATCGCCTCGAAGAAGCTGGCGCTCGAAGCCAGGGTCAATACGATCCCGGGTTACAACGACGCGATCGACACGCCGGAGCAGGCGGTGGAGATCGCCAAGGGCATCGGCTACCCGGTGATGATCAAGGCGTCGGCCGGCGGCGGCGGCAAGGGCCTGCGCGTGGCCTACAACGGCAGGGAAGCCCACGAGGGCTTCATCGCCTGCCGGACCGAGGCCAAGAACGCCTTCGGCGACGACCGGATCTTCGTCGAGAAGTTCGTCGAAGAGCCGCGCCACATCGAGATCCAGCTGATCGGCGACGCCCACGGCAATACCATCTATCTGCATGAGCGGGAGTGCTCGCTGCAGCGCCGCCACCAGAAGGTCATCGAAGAGGCGCCGTCCTCCTTCATCGATCCGGCGACGCGCAAGGCGATGGGCGAGCAGGCGGTGGCGCTGGCCAAGGCCGTCAACTACCAGAGCGCGGGCACCGTGGAGTTCGTCGTCGGCAAGGACAAGAGCTTCTACTTCCTCGAAATGAATACCCGCCTGCAGGTCGAGCACCCGGTGACCGAACTGATCACCGGCCTCGATCTGGTGGAACTCATGATCCGCGTCGCGGCCGGCGAGAAGCTGCCCTTCACCCAGGACCAGGTCAGGCTCGACGGCTGGGCGATGGAATGCCGGATCAACGCCGAAGACCCGTTCCGCGGCTTCCTGCCTTCCACCGGCCGGCTGGTGAAGTACATGCCGCCGCCCGAGGTACATGGCGTGCGCGTCGATACCGGCGTGTATGAAGGCGGCGAGATCTCGATGTTCTACGATTCGATGATCGCCAAGCTGATCGTCCATGCGGCGACGCGCGATCAGGCGATCGCCCGCATGCGTGATGCGTTGAACCAGTTCGTGATCCGCGGCGTTGCCTCCAATATCGCTTTCCAGGCAGCACTGATGCAGAACCCGCGCTTCCTGTCCGGCGACTTCAACACCGGCCTGATCGCCGAGCAGTACCCCAAGGGCTTCAACGCCGCCGACGTGCCGCACGACGATCCGGCGATGCTGGTGGCCGTCGCCGCCGCAATCCATCGCCAGCATCTGGAGCGCAACGGGACCATCTCCGGCCAGATGCCGGGACATGAGTTCGTTCCCGGGGAGGACTTCGTCGTGCTGCTGGGGGCGGACCAGTATCAGGTCAAGGTGACCAAGGCCGAAGGCGGCTGGGATGTCAGCTTTGGCGGGGAGCGCTATGAACTGCGCTCCAACTGGCAATTCGGCGAGCCGCTCTATGTGGGTGCGCTCAACGGCCAGTCGATCTGCATGCAGATCGAGCGGCGCGGCCTCGTCTATCGGCTGTTCCACTGGGGCGTGCAGGCGGACATGCAGGTGATGTCGGCGCGCACGGCGGTGCTGAAGGCGCTGATGCCGGTCAAGGCGCCGCCGGACATGTCGCGATTCCTGCTTTCGCCGATGCCGGGGCTGCTGACGCAAATTGCCGTCGAGGTGGGGCAGGAGGTCAAGGCGGGCGAAATCCTGGCCAAGATCGAAGCGATGAAGATGGAGAACGTGCTCAAGGCCGAGCGCGATTGCGTGGTGGCGAAACTGCTGGCCAAGCCGGGTGAAAGCCTGGCGGTCGATCAGGCCATCATCGCCTTCAAGTAGCAGGAGTCGGCGCTGGCGGCACGGGGATCCGCCCGGTCGCCGCGTCTGCGCGGACCTTAAGGAAGGGTTAATCGGGCGGGCCTATACTTTTTTCATTCGATCGAACGAAGGTTGACCCGCATGTCCGTTCTGCTGCGTTGCTTCTTGCTGCTGCTGCCTGCAGCACCCGCGCTGGCCGCCGATGAGCTGATCCACCTCACGCCCGAGCAAGCGGCGCGTGGCGGCATTGTCAGCGCTGCCCTTGCCGAGATGAAGGCCGGTGCGGGAATTCGCCTGCCGGCGCAGGTGGTGGTGCCGCCTGCCCAGGTTGAAGTCATCGCGTCGCCGCTGCCGGCCATGGTCGCCGCGGTCGGCGCCGCCTATGGCGAGACGGTGAAGAAGGGCCAGTGGCTGGCCCGCCTGCAGGGCGCGCAGGTTCTCGAACTGCAGCGCGACTTCGCCAACGCCCAGGCTCAGGCCAGTCTTGCCGGCGAGAATCTCCGGCGCGACGAGAGCCTCTACGCCGATGGCATCATTTCACAGGGCCGTCTTTCGGCAACCCGCGTGGCGGCGCAGCAGGCCGCCTTGCTGCTGGCCGAGAGGCGCCAGGCTTTGCGTCTGGCGGGAGCCGCAGAACCCGGATCAGGTACCGGGGCGCTGTCCGGGAAGACGGAAGTCCGCGCGCCCTTCGACGGCGTGGTGCTGGAGGCTTCGGTTCAACCCGGAAGCCGCGTCGATGCCATGACGCCGCTGTTCAAGCTGGGTCGCCTCGCTCCCCTTTGGCTCGAAATCCAGGCCGCGCCGGCGCAGGCTGCCGGCGTCGGGCGCGGCGATGCGGTCAGCATTCCCGGCTGCACCCAGACCGGGCGCGTGGTGCTGGTCGCGCCGCAATTACAGGCGGCCAGCCAGTCGCTGCTGATTCGTGCCGAACTGCCGAAGCCTGACGGCTGTATCCGGCCTTTCCAGTATGTGCAGGCGGAAATCGTGTCGGCGCGGCAACTCGCGGACAAGACCTGGCGTGTTCCTTCGTCGGCGCTGGTTCGCCACCAGGGAGCGGTCTGGGTCTTCCTGCAAGCGCCGGGCGGTTTCCGCCCGGCGACCGTCAAGGTGCTCGACGAGACGCCGGATACCACGCTGGTGGCGGCGGGTCTTGCTGCGGAATCCAGGCTCGCGGTGAAGGGTGTCTCCACGCTGAAGGCGAAGTGGCTGGGCCTCGGCGGAGGCAACTAAATGGCCCCCCACGCTCGCAACTCCTGCTCGCTGCCCCCCCACCGGGGGGCGCATGCTTCCTTGGGGCGGCCCTGCGAAGGCATAGCATGCTGCAAAAACTGGTCGAATTCGCGCTGACCCAGCGGTTGCTGGTGCTGATCGGCACGCTGCTCCTGATCGGCGCCGGCGCGTATGCCCTGCGCGGACTGCCGATCGATGCCTATCCCGATGTGTCGTCTACGCAGGTCAAGATCATCGTCAAGGCGCCGGGCATGACGCCGGAGGAAGTCGAGGCACGCGTCGTCACCCCGATCGAGCTGGAAATGCTCGGCATTCCCAAACAGCGGGCATTGCGCGCCGTGGCCAAGTACGCCATCGCCGACATTACGCTCGATTTCGAGGACGGCGCCGATATCTACTGGGCGCGGCAGCAGGTGTCCGAGCGTCTGGCCAGCGCGATGAAGGATTTCCCCGCGGAGGTGTCGGGCGGCCTCGCGCCGATCACCACGCCCTTGGGCGAGATGCTGATGTTCACCATTGAAGGCAATCTCTCGCTGGCGGAGAAGCGCAGCCTGCTCGACTGGGTCATACGCCCCCAGCTCAGGACCCTGCCGGGCGTGGCCGACGTCAATGCCCTGGGCGGCCACGTGCGAAGCTTCGAGGTGGTGCCCAATCTGCTTGCGCTGAAGGCACGTTCGCTTACGCTGAGCGACCTGCGCCGCGCGCTCGAGGCGAACAACCGCAATGACGGCGCCGGCCGCTTGAGCGAGGGCGAAGAATCGCTGCTGGTTCGCGTCGAAGGCAGCGTGAAGACTCTCGATGACCTGCGCGCCATTCTGGTGCCCGATCCGCCCGGCGCCCATCCGGGGCAGGTCGCGCCGCATGTCACGCGGGTCGGCGACGTTGCGACGGTGCGCATCGGCAGCCTGACCCGCTACGGCTTCGTAACCCATGGCGGCAAGGAGGAGGCCGTCGAGGGACTCGTGCTCGGTCTGCGCGGCGCCAACGCGCGCTCCGTGGTCGAGGGCGTGCGCGCCAAGCTGGCTGAAATTGCGCCCTCGCTGCCGCCGGGCGTGACGACGAAGATCTTCTACGACCGCGGCGCGCTGGTCGACCGCGCCATCGGCACCGTGGCGAAGGCGCTGACGGAGGCCATCGTGCTGGTGGTCGTGCTGCTGCTGGCCTTCCTCGGCAACCTGCGCGCGGCCATCGCCGTTGCATGCGTGTTGCCGCTGGCGGCGCTGGTGACCTTCATCCTGATGAGCGCTTTCGGCATGTCGGCCAACCTGATGAGCCTTGGCGGCCTCGCCATCGCCATCGGCATGCTGGTGGACGCCGCGGTCGTCGTCGTGGAAAACGTCGAAAGCCAGCTGGCCGACCCGGCCGGCGCCAAGCTGCCCTTCCTGCATCGCATCTACCGGGCCGTGCGCGAAGTGACGGAGCCGGTGGTGTCGGGCATGGCCATCATCGTCATCGTCTTCCTGCCGCTGCTGACCCTGCAGGGGCTCGAAGGCAAGCTGTTCATTCCCGTCGCGCTGACCATCATCTTCGCGCTCTCGGGTTCGCTGCTGCTGTCCTTGACCGTGATTCCGGTGCTGACGTCCTATCTGCTGAAACCGTCGAGCGGCCACCACGAACCCTGGCTGCCGCGGCAGGCGACGCGACTCTACGAGCCGCTGCTGCGCTGGAGCCTGGCCAATTCGCGCAAGGTGATCATCACGGCGCTGGCGGCGCTGGCCGCGACGATCGCCGCCTTCTTCCTGCTCGGCAAGACCTTCATGCCGACCATGGACGAGGGCGACATCCTGATGCAGCTGGCCAAGCTGCCTTCGATCAGCCTGGAACAAAGCGCGCAGACCGACATGGCGGTGCAGCGGGCGTTGCTCGAGCGCGTGCCGGAGATCAAGGACATCGTCGCCCGCACCGGCTCCGACGAACTCGGCCTCGATCCGATGGGGCTCAACGAGACAGACAGTTTTCTCGTGCTGTCGCCGCGCAGCGAGTGGCGCAAGCCGGACAAGGAATGGCTCACCGACGAAATCCGCAAGGTGCTGGTCGACTTTCCCGGGATGGACGTCGCCTTCACCCAGCCGATCGAAATGCGCGTATCGGAGATGCTGACCGGGACGCGCGGCGATCTGGCGATCAAGGTCTTCGGCACCGACCTCGCCGAACTCAACACGCTGGCCGAGACAATCGCGGCGCTGCTGAAAACCGTGCCCGGCGCGCAGGATGTGCTGACGGTGAAGAACGAGGGCGTGCAGTATTTCACGGTGGAAGTCGATCGTCTGATGGCCGGCCGATTCGGGCTTTCCATCGAGGACATCGCCACGGCGCTGCGCGCGCAGGTGGAGGGACAATCGCTGGGGCTGGTGCTCGAGGGCGGCCGCCGCACGCCGCTGGTGATCCGCGGCAGCGACGACGTGCGCATGTCGCCGGCATTGTTTGCCGGCGTGCATCTGGCGCTGCCGAACGGCGAAACCGTTCCGCTCTCGGCCCTGGCCAGCCTCAAGCGACTGGCCGGTCCGGTCAAGGTCGATCACGAGAATGCCGCCCGCCTCGTGGTGGTGCAGGCCAACGTCACCGGCCGCGACCTGGTCGGCTTCGTCGAGGAAGCCAAGGCGAAAGTGGCTGCCGAGGTCAAGCTGCCCGCCGGCTATCGTCTGGCCTGGGGCGGTCAGTTCGAGAACCAGCAGCGTGCCGCCAAGCGGCTGATGCTGGTGGTGCCGGTAGCGCTGGCGCTGATTTTCCATATTCTCTTCACCACCTTCGGCTCGGTGCGGCAGGCGGCGATGGTCTTCGTCAATATTCCGTTCGCGTTGATCGGCGGCGTCTTCGCCCTGCTCATCGCCGGCGAATACCTTTCGGTGCCGGCCTCGGTCGGCTTCATCGCCCTGCTCGGCATCGCGGTGCTCAACGGCCTGGTGCTGATCTCCCATTTCAACCAGTTGCGGGCGCAGGGCATGCCGCTCGAGCGCGTGGTGATCGAAGGTTCGAAGCGCCGCCTGCGTCCGGTGCTGATGACGGCATCGATTGCCGCCTTCGGGCTGGTCCCGCTGCTGTTTGCCAGCGGGCCGGGCTCGGAAATCCAGCGCCCGTTGGCCATCGTCGTCATCGGCGGACTGATCACCTCGACACTGCTGACGCTGGTGATGCTGCCCATCCTCTACCAACGCTGGGGGAAAGAGACATGAAGAAACGACTCGACGCCTGTCTCACTCTGATCCTGCCCAAAGGGCTGGAAGCGCGGATTCTCGACAAGCTGCTGCAGCATCCGCAGTGGGTGGGCCCCTTCAATACCCATCGGGTCGAGGGCCATGGCGATCCGGAGGGCATCGAGAGCCCGCGCGAGCAGGTGCGCGGGCGCGCCGAGCGGGTGCGCATCGAGATCCTGATGGACGCCAGGCACGTGGCGGAGCTGTTGCAGGAATTGCGCAGCGACCTGCCCAGCCCCGATGTGGCGTGGTGGCAGAGTGCGGTGCTCGATTCGGGGACGCTGGCATGAGCCGCCTGCTGATCCTCGCCCTGTTTCCTCTGGCCGTCTGGGCCGCCGAGCCGCCCGACCTGCCGCCGGCGGCGCAGGTCGAGAAGACGCTCCGCGCCCATCCCCTGGTGCGCGGCGCGGCGGCCGGCGTTCAGGTCGAGGAAGCCAACCGCGACCGGCTCGAGGCCGGCCCGCATGAATTTGCGCTGAAGCTCTCCAGCCAGCAACGACGCGATCGCCCGCTCGACATCAGCTACCGCGAGAATGAAGTCGGCCTCGAGCGCGCCATCCGGCTGCCGGGCAAGGCTGCCCGCGATGCCGCGCTCGGCGCCGCCGGCATCGAGCATGCGCGCTTCGCCCTCGGCGATGCCATGCACGAGACCGCGCGGCTGCTGCTCGGACGCTGGTTCGAGTGGCAGCGCGAAGCCGCGGCGACGTGGCAATGGGCGCGGCAAGTCGAAACCCTGCAGCGCCAGCACGAGGTGGTCGGCAAGAGAGTCGGCGCCGGCGATGCGGCGAAGCTGGAGGAGTTGCTCTCGGGAGCCCAGCTGGCGCAGGCCCAGGCGCAGCTCGCCCAGGCCCAGGGGCGACGCGACCGCGCGGCGAGCGAGTTCAGCCAATCCTTCCCGGGCATCGCCCTGCCCGCAGACGGATCCATGGCGACGCCTGAGCCGCCGGTGATCGGGGAATCTGCCGGGACGTGGCGCCAACGCATCCTCGAGCACAACCACGAACTGGCGATGGCCCGCAGCGCCGCCCGGCGCGGCCAGATGCAGGCGCAGCGGCTCGACGCCGAGCGACTGCCCGATCCGACGCTGGGCGTGAAATTCGGCAGCGAGCGCGACGGGCAGGAGCGTATCGTCGGCGTGCAATTGACGATCCCGCTGCCCGGCAGCGGGCGCGCGGCGTCGGCCCGTGCCGGTGCCGCCGAAGCCGACGCGGCCAGCGCCCGCGAGGCCCTGGTGCTCGCCCGCGTCGAGGCGGAGGCGCAGCGCACCGTCAGCCTGGCGCACAGCACCCGCGGCCAGTGGCATCGGCTGGAGGACGTCGCGCTGCGCATGGAAGAAAACGTGCGCCTGCTGGAAAAGGCCTGGCGCCTGGGTGAGGGCCAGTTCGCCGAGTTGCAGACAGCCCGCCGCCAGGCCATCGAGGCAAGGCTGGCCGCCTCGATGGCGCGGCTCGAGGCCAGCGAGGCGCGCTATCGCCTGTTGCTCGACGCGCATCAGCTCTGGAACACGGAAGCCGACTGAGCGGCCGGCGCGGCGAAGCCGTCAGAAGGTGATTTCGGCCCGCGCGCCGATCAGCGTCGCGTTGCGCGCCGCCGATACGCCGCCGGGATGGCGAATGTGCTGAGCATCGGGCTGCAGCGCCAGCCAGGGTGTGATCGCAATGCGCCAGGTGATCTCGAAGCTTTGCTCGGCAGAGGGTGTGCCGGCGCCGGCGACGGACTGAACGGCGCGCCACTTCGGCGCCAGTCGGCCGCGCGTCCAGCCGATGGTGACGCTGTCGTCGGGGCGGCCGGCGAATGGGCCGCGCAGGCGGACGCCGAGGTTCCACATGCGATCGATGGCCGTCGAATGGCCGCTGCTGAACGCGTAGCGGCCGAAGGCCGTGAGGTCGCGGCCGGCTTCCGCGCCGAGGCTGAAGAGCGTGCGCTCGGCGAGCAGGTAGCCGCCCTGCGAGCGGCGCTGCAGCGGATCGCCGCCGGCATCGACGTCGACCTGGTCGGCGACGCGATTTCCGTAGCGCCAGAGGCCGAGGGCATACTTACTGAGCCCGCCATACTTTTCATGGGCGAGCAATCCCGGCGTCGGCCTTACGCTTGACGGGTCCACCGGCTCGAAGAGATGGCCGAATTCCAATGGCATCCAGCCGATTTCACCGATGACGAAGGCGCCATCCCCCCGCGCGAAGCGGATGGCCGTGGCCGTCGGCCGTGCCGGGTCGTTGGGAACACCATCCATCAGCGCGCCCATCGCGTACCAGTCGCGATTCTCCGCCAGCCATTTGGCGCGAATGCCGAAGGCGGCGTTGTTGAACACGGACGGGGCATTGGTCAGCGCCAGATCGGCGGGCGTGCCGAAGGCAGGGTGGAGCAGGGTCGCCGCCGAGTCCATGGCGAAGAATTCGGAGTCGATCGGGTAGAGGCCGGCCAGGACGGAGAAGCGGTTGTCGAGGTAGCCCTTCTGCACCCAGGCGTGGAACAGGCGCGTCGTCGGCACCGGAACCTCGATGTTGCTGACGCCCATCAGGCTGCCGGTACGCCGCGCGTTGATGCCGGCGCCGCTGTCGGTATCGGTGTTGAGGTAGGCGACAGCGTCGCTCCAGCCCAGCAGTCTTTCCAGGTCGGCGCGCAGTTTCAATTCGAGATGGCTGAGCGTCTGGCTGCCGGCCGTTGCGCCGCCCCGGTTGTGCAGGCTATCGACCTTCAGCCCGGCTTCCAGCGCGACGCCGCGTTGCCAGAGTTCGCCGCGGGAACCGCTCCAGTCGCCCAGTAGCGCCGACTTCGCATAATCGGGGGCCGCCTCCGCTTCGGCCGCCGCCGGCAGCGCCAGCGCGGCGAGCCAGCCGACACCCGCGGCGAGCCATTTCCGCGCCGGTATCTTCATGATCGCCGTGTCGCCAGCGCCGACTCTTGTCAGGGCTCAGAGCGTCGGGTAGTCGATATATCCCTTCTCGCCCGGCGCATAGAAGGTGGCCGTATCCCACTTGTTGAGCGGTGCGTCGCGGCGCAGGCGCTCGACCAGGTCGGGGTTGGAGATGAAGGGCTTTCCGATCGCGACCAGGTCGGCATGCCCGCGCGTCAGGATCGCTTCGCATGCAGCCGCCGTCTTGAAGCCGCCGCAGGCGATCAGCCCGCCGTGGAAGGCGTCGCGCAATGCCGGCATCATCGAGTGCGTCGCGTCGTGGATCCAGTCCACGGTCTGGCAGTAGATGTGCAGAAAGCCTATGCCGCGCTGATTCAGCTCGCGCGCCAGCCACGGGTAGGTCACCAGCGGTTCGGGGTCGGCGACCATGCCGTTGCCCACTCCATAGGGCGACTGGCGCACGGCGATACGTTCGGGCGCCACTTCCGCCGCCACCGCGTCGACCACTTCCAGCAGCAGGCGGTAGCGGTTGGCCAGCGAGCCGCCGTAGGCGTCGTTGCGGTCATTCACCGCGGGGCAGCGGAACTGGTCGAGCAGATAGCCGTTGGCGCCGTGAATCTCGACGCCGTCGAAGCCGGCCTGCATGGCGAGCTTCGCGGAGTGGGCGAACTCGGCGACGACGCCGCGGATTTCCTGAATACTCAAGGCCTGCGGCTGGCCGCAGTCGGTGGGTACGGGTCTGCCGTCGGGGCCCGGAACCATGGTCTGCGTGGCCGCCGGTTTGATCGACGCACCTGCCGGGGCGCTGCCATCGGCGTGCAGCGCCGCATGCGCGACGCGGCCGCAATGCCAGATCTGGGCGAACATCTTGCCACCTGCGGCATGCACGGCGTCGGTAACCTTCTTCCAGCCCGCCGCCTGCGCGTCGTTCCACAGCGCCGGGGTATTGAGGTAGCCGCGCGCGCGATCGGAAACGGGGACTCCCTCCGAGATGATCAGGCCGGCACTGGCGCGCTGGCGGTAGTATTCGACGATCAGTTCGTTGGGCACGGCGTCCCTATGGTCGGCGCGGCAGCGGGTCATGGGCGCCATGACGATGCGGTTGGCCAGTTGCAGGGCCGAATTGGAATAGGAATCGAAGAGCATGAGAGAATTCCGGAACGTAAGGAAAGCGGGGATTCTACCCAAGTGAGGGGGTAGAATTTTGCGGGTATTTCAACCGGACCGTGTCGTGTCGCGCATTCCATCCGTTCTGTTGCTGTTGTGCTGCTGGTTGTGCCACAGCGGCAGTACGTTCGCGGCCGTGCGTCTGGTGCCGGGCATCACGTCTGTCGCCCTGGCGGCAGAAGTCGCCGTGCTGGAAGACCCGAGCGGTCGTCTGTCGCTGGCCGATGTTCAGCGCCGCGCGACGGAGTTCATCCCCTCGAATTTGCCCGGCGATGCGGCAATCAACTTCGGCTATTCCTCCTCGGCCTGGTGGCTGCGTTTCACGATCGATGCAGACGCGGACGCGCCGCGCGACTGGCTGCTGGAGGTGGCCTTTCCGACGCTGGACAGCGTCGACTATTTCGGTCCCGGCGGCGAACATCTGAATGCCGGCGACCGCCTGCCCTTCGCTGCGCGGCCGCTGCTGCATCGCAACTTCGTCTTTCCGCTTCATCTGCGCGAGAAGGGCGACAGCACGGTCTGGCTGCGCATCGCTTCCGAAGGCACGCTGACCGTCCCGCTGCGGCTGTGGCATGTCGATACCTTCTGGCAGAAGTCGCTGGCCAGCTACGCACTGCTCTCTATCTATTTCGGCATGCTGCTGGCTCTGGCGCTCTACAACCTGCTGCTATGGGTCTCGCTGCGCGATCACACCTATCTCACCTATGTGCTGTTCGCTGCCAGCATGGCCGTGGGGCAGCTCTCCCTCAGCGGGCTGGGTAACCAATTTCTCTGGCCCACCTGGCCCGTATGGGGCAACATGGCCTATTCGGCCGGCTTCGCCGCTACTGGGCTGTTCGGCGCCTTGTTCACCCGGGGCTTCCTCGATACGCGGCACAGCGTGCCGCGCCTGGACGGCGCCGTGATCAGCCTCGCCGCGCTGTTTGCCCTGCTCATGGTTGCGCCCCTGATTGCGCCCTACCGCCTGGCGGCCATCCTCACTTCGCTCACCGGCGTTGCGTTCTCGCTGGTGGCGATGCTTGCCGGGATTCGTTGCTGGCGCAACGACCAGCCCGGTGCGCGCACCTTCCTTCTGGCATGGACTGTCCTGCTGCTGGGCGTCGCCGTCGTCGGCCTGCGCAACCTGGACCTGCTGCCGACCACCTTTTTCAGCTTCTATGCCATTCAGATCGGCTCGGCACTGGAGATGCTGCTGCTCTCCTTTGCCCTGGCCGATCGCATCAACGGGCTGCGGCGCGAGAAGGACGCTGCCCAGAGCGAGGCGCTGGCGACCAAGCATCAACTGGTGGGGGCCCTGCAGCGATCCGAGGCGAGCCTCGAGCGGCGCGTGGCCGCGCGCACCGCCGAACTGGAAGCGGCCAACGCCCGGCTGCGCGAAAACGAACGCCAGCTGCAGTCTCTGGCTCATACCGATACGCTGACGGGCCTTGCCAACCGGCTGCTGTTCGACGCCCGCCTGCAGCAGTCGATGCAGCACGCGCGGCGCAGCCACGGCAAGATCGCTTTGCTGCTGGTCGATCTCGATCGCTTCAAGGCGATCAACGACGACTACGGCCGCGCGATCGGAGATGAAGTCCTGCGCAGCATGGCGGATCGCTTTCGGGCGACGGTGCGCGAAGTCGACACGGTGGCGCGTCTCGGCGGCGACCAATTCGCGATTGCCTTGAGCGGAATTGCCGGCGGCGCAGATGCGGAACGCATGGCGGAGAAAGTCATAGCCAATCTCGGCGAGCCGATGCGGATTCTCGGCGTGCCTCTGGAAGTCGGGGCCAGTGTCGGGATTGCGATGTTCTCCGGCGGCGACCTGTCGCCATCCGAACTGTTGCGTCACGCGGATCAGGCGATGCATGCGGCGAAGGACGCCGGAGGCGGATGTTGCCGCATGTTTGCCGCCTAGGGCGGCTGCCGCAGAAAGCGCTGGCGGGCGCTCAGGCCAGTCGCGCGAACGCTTCGATCACCTCGGCCGGCGCCTGAACCAGCTCGATCAGCACACCTTCTCCGGCAATCGGAAACTGCTCGTTGGCCTTGGGATGCAGGAAGGTGATGTCGTAGCCCGAGGCGCCCTTGCGGATGCCTCCCGGCGCAAAGCGCACGCCCTGCGCCGTGAGCCATGCCACGGCAGCCGGCAGATCGTCGATCCAGAGTCCGACGTGGTTGAGCGGCGGCTCATTCACCGCCGGCTTCCTGGCCGGATCGAGCGGTTGCATCAGATCGACTTCCACCTTGAAGGGACCGCTGCCCATCGACGTGATGTCCTCGTCCACGTTTTCGCGCTCGCTGACGAAATTGCCCGTTACGGCAAGGCCGAACATGTCGACCCAGAGCTTTCGGAGGCGTTCCTTGGAGGGACCGCCGACGGCGATCTGCTGGATCCCGAGTACCTTGAATGGGCGCGGCCTGGCTTGCGGCGTCATCGATGATTCCAGTGTTCAGGAAATGCTGCGGCCGGCACCGGCTTGCTGCTTTTGCGCGATGCATTCGCGTATGCGCGCCAGCAGTTCCTCTTCGTCGTAGGGTTTGCCCATATAGTGATCGACGCCGATTTCGGTCGCCATCTGGCGGTGCTTGTCGGCCGTGCGCGACGTGATCATGATGATCGGAATATTTTTCAGGCGCTTGTCGGCGCGGATGTTGCGCGCCAGATCGAAGCCGTCCATGCGCGGCATTTCGATATCCAGCAGCATGACGTCGGGAATCACTTCGCCGAGTTGCTCCAGCGCGTCGACACCATCCTTGGCGGTCAGTACGTGATAGCCATGACGCGCGAGCAGCCGGCCGCTGATCTTGCGCACGGTCAGCGAGTCGTCGACTACCATCACGGCGGCCGCGGCCGCGACAGCGGGGACTGCCGGAGCAGCAGCAACTGACGCCGGGGCTTCGACCGGGGCGGCGGTCGCCAACTGCACCGGAGTGCTGGTGCGCTCGATGGCGCGCGCCGCAAGTGCGACGGGATTGAGAATCAGCGCAACTTCGCCGTTGCCCAGCACCGTGGCGCCGGCAAGGCCGGGCACGCGGGCCAGTTGCGGCCCCACGGCCTTGACCACGACTTCTTGGTTTCCGCTGAGACTGTCGACTTCCAGCGCCACGCGTTCGGTTCCGCCCTTGACCAGCAGTATCCAGTGCCGCCGCGCCGGCGGCGGTGTTGCATCCTTGTCGCCCAGCAATACGGGAAGATAGTTGTAGGGATAGCGGTTTCCCAGCCATTCGGCGCTGCCCGTACTGCGCACCTGTGCGGCCGTCTCGGGCTTGTGCTCGGTGGCCTGCTCGATCATCGAGGACGGGATCGCGTAGGTCCGGCTCCCGGCAGTGACCAGTACCGCCTGGGTTACGGCCAGCGTGAGCGGCAGGTAGATGCGGAAGGTACTGCCACGACCGGCGGTCGATGCGATCTCGATGCGGCCGCCGAGACTGGCGGTCTCGCTCTTCACCACGTCCAGTCCGACGCCGCGTCCGGCGAGCGCGGTGAGATCCTCCGCGGTGGAGAATCCGGGCTGGAAGATGAGTTGTGTCAGGGTCGCGTCATCGACTTCGGCGTCCGCCGGAATCAGGCCGCGTTCAATGCCGCGCTGGCGAATCCGGTCGAAGCGCAGTCCGGCGCCGTCATCGGCGATCGAAAGCACGATTTCATTGCCTTCCTGCGCCAGCGACAGGGTGATCTGGCCGATCGCGTCCTTGCCGGCCGCCGCCCGCGCGGCCTGGTCTTCCAGCCCGTGGGCGACGCTGTTGCGCAGCAGATGCTCGATCGGGCCGGCCATCTTGTCCAGTACCGAGCGATCGAGTTCGGTCTGGCCATGGCGGATGTCGAGGTTGGCTCGCTTGCCGGTATCCTTCGCTGCCTGGCGTACCACGCGATGCAGGCGATCGGCGAGGCTCTCGAAGGGCACCATGCGCACGCCCATCATGCGCTGCGACAGCTCGCGGGAAAGGCGCGCCTGCGCCGTCACGGCCGCATTGGCATGGTCGAGATTGCGCAGCAGGTTCTGCTGCACGGTGGCGACGTCGTTCACGCTTTCCGCCATCATCCGCGTCACTTCCTGGAAGCGGGTGAAACGGTCGAATTCCAGCGGGTCGAACTCCTGCCCGCGCTCGGTTGCCAGTGCCTGCTGCGACTGCATCTGCAATTCGGCCTGAATCTCGACTTCGCGCAACTGCTTGCGCAGGCGAATCACGTTTTCCGTAAGCTCGAGCAGCGAAGCCTTCACTGCCAGCAACTCGCCTTCGATCCGGCCGCGGGCGATGGCGACTTCGCCGGCCTCGTTGACCAGTTGGTCGACCAGGTCCGCGCGCACGCGCAGATGTACCTGGGCAGCGGGAGCGAAGGCCGCCGCCGCCGCAGCAGCGGCCGGCACTGCGACCGCATGCTCTGCCTCGGCCACGTCTTCATGCCGGAGCACCGGCACTTCTTCGGTCAGCTTCTCGATCGAGACGTCGAGCCCGGCGGTCGGAAGCGGCAGTTCGGGTTCGGGACGGGTCGCCAGCGGATTGCGCAAGTGCTCGATCAGCATCGCGGCCCGGTCGTACGAGCTTTCCAGGCCGTCGATCATGGCCGGCTGCACCGACTTCATGGCGGTAGCCTGATCGACGCGGTCTTCCATCGAATGCAGCAGTTCGCCGCAACCCATGGCGCCGGCCATCCGTGCACTGCCCTTCAGGGTATGCAATGTGCGTTGGAGTGTACGGGAGATTTCGACGTCGGTCGGTGCGGCCCGCCAATGGCGCAGCGCCTCACCGATCTCGCGCATGAGATCCACGCTTTCCTCGAGGAACAGCGGCAGCACCTGCTCGTCGATTTCGTCTTCGATCCGTGCGGCGCGGCGCTCCGCGGCGGTCATGATGACCTCCGGTACCTCGGGTGCGGCAGGCGCCTCGGGTGTGACGATTGCGACAGTTTCGACGGGTGCCGTTGGTGCGACGGGTGCTGCCTCGGGGGCGACAGGTGCTGCCTCGGGTACGACAGGTGCTGCCTCAGGTACGACAGGTGCTGCCGCCGCCGTCATTGCATTGAGCTCGTCAGCGAGAGCGGTCTCCTCACCGGGCATGCGCCGCTCTGCGACGGCGCCCAACATGCCTTCGAGCGCACCGGCGCAGCGAGCGAATACGAATCGCTGCGCTTCGGTCGGGCTGGCTTCCAGCAGGGACAAGCGCGTCAGCGCGTTCTCCAGCGCGCGGGCGAGGTTCGCGATCGGCCTGAAGCCAGTACCGGCCGATATGCTGGCCGTGGTGTGCGCGGCGCGGATGACGTCATTGCCCGGCACGACTTCAAGGCCAAGGTTGGCTTGCAGAGTGGCAACATGCTCGCGGGTTTCGCCGAGGTACAGGTTGTAAAGCGTGGGGGCCACTTCCACGTCGCCGACACGGATCGATGGCGGTGTCGGGAAGGAGACAACTGCGGCCGATGGCTGGATCGCTTCAGGTGCTTTAGCCGCAGCTTCGACGGCAGCTTCCGCTTCGGCAACTTCGGCAGCAGCAGCTTCGGCAGCAGCAGCTTCGGCAGCAGCAGCTTCGGCAGCAGCAGCTTCGGCAGCTTCGGTGGCTTCTGTAGTCGGCGCTGGCGGCACGGCGACTGCAGCCTCGGCTGCTTCAGCCTCGGCCAAGGCGTTGCAGCGGCGGATCAATTCGGCATCGTCAATGCGGGCTCCGCCGCCCGCCTCGAGGTGTTCGATCCAGACCTTGAACATGTCGGCGGCGCGATCGAGCATTTCGAGAAGCGCCGGCGTCGCGGCGCGCGCTTCGTGCAGCCAGCCGTTCAGCACCTGCTCCACCGCCCAGGCGGTCTCGCCCAGGTCGGTCAGGCCGACCATGCGGCCGCTACCCTTCAGGGTATGGAAGCTGCGGCGCAGCGTGATGAGCGCGGCCTGGTCGTTTGGCGCGGCATGCACGACGGGCAGGTGTTCGTTGATGGTGGCGAGGACTTCGTGGGCCTCTTCGAGGAAGATGGCCAGCAGCTCGGCGTCGAGTTCCTCCTCGCTGACCTCCACCAGCCGCGTAGTCTCGGCCGAGGGCGGCGGGGCTTCCATGGGCGCGGGCGGCGGCGGGGGCGTGGGCTCGGGCGGAGGCTGCAGCGCTTCCACTTCGAATTCCGGCAATTCCAATTCTTCTTCTTCTTCGGCAGCCAGCTCGGGCTCGGATACGGCTTCCGGCACCATCACCTCGGCGGCAGGTACTTCTGGCGGGGCTGCGGCGGCCAGCTCCGCAGGCGCGGGTGGGGGGGGAGCTTCGGGTTCTTCCTTGCGGGCGGCATGAACGATGGGCGGCGGCTCGAGGATCGCGTCGATGTCGGCACCACCACCCTGCAGCTGCGCGACGAAAAAGCCCAGCGCCGACAGCTTTTTCGCCACGTCTTCGAAGTCGCCGGCCTGCACGGCGAAGCCGGGCTCGGCGAAATGCTCGATGGCCCGTGCGCACTCCATCAGTATGGTATTGGCACGGTCCTGGCCGAGCACCAGCAGCGCACCCTGGATCTGGCGAATCGGCTGCGTCAGCGAGGCCAGGGTGGCCTGGCGCGAAGTGTCGCGGAAGAAGGCATCCAGCGTCTGTTCGATGGTGCCGAGGTTGGAGCGGATTTCGCGCGCCACCGATTCGAGCAGCAGCCGTTCCTGCGCACGGCGCGACATGGCGTCGAGATGAGGCAGTTCCAGCATGCCGAGCTCTTCGCCACGCCCGAGCGCAGCGAGGCGGTTGACAACGATATTGGCCGAGCGTGCGAAGTCCGCGTCCAGCGACTGGAAGTTCTCCAGCGCGGATTCGGCGAGCAGCAGCGCCGTGGCCATTTCCAGCGCCATGATTTCATTGTGCTGCGTCGGATCGCGGCGCAGCTGGTCGGCCTGCTCGAGAATTGCGGCAGTCAGGCGCGTGTAGTCGGGCTGACCGGTGGCCGCCCCCTCTTCGGCAATTCGCGCCGTGCGCTCGTGAAACGGCGGCAGTGCCGCCGCGGTACCGGTGCAAAGGCGGTTCCAGTCTTCCTTGGCGGCTGCGAGCAATTCGCGCAAGTGGCGAATGTGGGGCAGCAGTCGCTCCGTCTCCGAGGCCGTCGCCCTGGGCACCATGCCGTCCAGGCGATAGGCGGCGCGCACGATGGTCAGCGCTTCACCTCCCTTGGTGGCGCAGGCGGCGAGATACAGGGCCTCGCGCAATTGCTGTTCGCTGGCTTCAGACTGGCTTTCGATCAGCCTCTTGATCTGCGCACCAAGGCGCATGGCAAAGCGTTTGGCTTCATTCGCTTCAGGGAGACCATCGGCAGCGAGCGCATCGAGGACGCCCAGCGCGACCCACCAGTAGGCCCGTGCGGCCGGCGTGGAGCGCGTCATCTCGATCATCGCTACCGAGACTTTCATCTCGTTGATGCCCTTGGGATCATTCTTGATCCACTTCAGGAGGCCGCGTTCGAAGCCCATGCGTGCGGCCTTGAGGCGGGTCGCCAGCGCTTCGGGCGTCAGCGGCGGGAGTTCCTTCTCGCGTTTCGGCGGGCGTTGCGTGAGATCGGGGAAAAACAGGGACGCCGGCTCGGGAGCCGGCTGCCCGCGCGCAACGATCATCGCGCGGTAGGGCGCAAACAATTTCAGCGGCTGGTCGGGATGGCCGGCAATCAGGTCGTCGAGATAGCCGCGCAGTGCGGAGAACCCGCCTTGTGCCGCGCCGATCGCGGCGCCGGCATCCGGCGCCGTGCCGTCGGCCAGGGCCGTCAGCAACTGTTCAATCGCATCGGCGAATTCCGTGATGCCGTCGAGGCCGACGATCGCCAGCGCACCATGTGCCTGGTGCATGCTGGCGAGAGCCTTCTTCAGGTCGTCGCCGCCTGGAGCGCCGGCGTGGGCCGCGAGACTGAGCCCGGCGCGTTCCAGCGCAAGGTCGATTTCTCCCTTGACCCAGGACAGCGGACCGATATCGAGATCGGTGCTCATCAGAAGCTATTCGCGACGCCGTGGTTCATTTGTTCTCGATTCACACCTTGAAGCCCGAGACCGAGCCCTTCAGTTCGACGGCGAGCTCGGTGAGTTCGCCAATCGACACGGCGGTTTGCTGCGTGCTGGTGGTCGTCTGGCCGGTAATTCGGAGAATGTCCTGCATCGAATCCGCCACCTTGGTGGCGATGTCGGCCTGATGCTGCGTGTCGCTGGAGATCGCCTGAATCAGGCGGGCCAGATCCTGCGACACGCTGGAGATCTCGTTCAGCGCCTGACCGGCGGCATCCGACAGTTTGGCTCCTTCGACCACGCCCTGCGTGGAATATTCCATGGCGGCCACGGCGTCGTGCGTATCGGTTTGAATCGTCTTGACAATGGCGGCAATCTGCTTGGTCGCCTCGCCTGAGCGTTCGGCCAGTCGCTGCACTTCTTCCGCAACCACCGAGAAGCCGCGTCCGGCCTCGCCGGCGGAGGCGGCCTGAATGGCGGCGTTCAAGGCCAGCACGTTGGTTTGTTCCGTAATGTCGGAAATCAGTTCCACGATTTCACCGATCTCCTGCGAGGATTCGCCGAGGCGTTTGATCCGCTTCGACGTTTCCTGGATCTGCGTGCGGATTTCGTTCATGCCGGTAATCGAATTCGACACGGCCGACGCGCCTTTTTGCGCGGCCTCGAGTGATGCGCGCGCCACGCGGGCCGATTCCAGGGCCGAGGCCGACACGGTCTTCATCGAATTGGCCATTTCGAGAACGGCAGCGTTGGCGCCCTGAATTTCGGCCGACTGCACTTTCGTGGCGGCAAGCAGATCGTTGGAAGTGCTTTGCGCGGCGTTCGAAGCACGGGTTACGCGGTCGGCAGCGTCGTTGATGCGCCGTACCAGAACAGCGAGTTCTTCAACCGTGTAGTTCACCGAGTCGGCAATGGCACCGGTGATGTCCTCGGACACGGTGGCGCGGATCGTCAAGTCGCCGTCGGCCAAGTCGCCCATTTCGTTCATCAGACGCAGAATGGCGCCCTGCGTCGCGTCCTTGGCGGCTTCAGCCATGCGCCGCTGCTGGTCGGCGTCTTCGCTTCGACGCAGACCTTCGTCGTTGAATGCCTTCACCATCAGCACCAGCATCACCAGGGCCAGCGAGCCGAAGAAGCTGGCCGAAAACGTGGAGGTTTCCGTTGCGGAGATTTCCGCTTCGTAGGCCTTGATCAGGTTATCGGTATTCTTCGCCATTGCGCGCCAGCCGTCGATCAGCGTCTTGCTGGCCGTGCGCGCCCGCGACAGAGGCTTGAGGTCGGCGCCGAGGCTGGCCATCGAGGACTCCATGACCTTCAGGCTCTTGGCCAGCTGGCTTTCCGCGGGAGCGAGGCTCAGCGCGGTGGCAATGTCGCTCGCCAGTTGTGCTGCCATGGCGTCGTCGAAGCCGGGTGCCCAGCCCAGCTGGTTCGATGCATTGAGGATACGTGCGGTCAGATAGGGCAGCCTGCCGCCGGCGGCATCCGCCGCTTCGGTCATGGCTTTACCCTGCTTCTGTGCTTCGGCGGCAAGGCGGCCAAGCGCTACGAAGCGGTTTTCCTGGGCCAGCAGTTGGCCGATGATCTCGTCCTGTTTGGCCCAGGCCTCGCGCAGGGCGTCGAGTGCCGGACGTGCTTCGGCGCTGGTGGGCGACACCCTGACGCCTTTGATTTCACCGCCATCGACGAGGCTTTGGATCAGTGCACTGAAGGTGTCGCGGGCATCGCGCAGTTCGGTGAAGCCCTCCTTCTGTCCCTGCATGGCGTTCAGCACGGATTTGGGGACCTGCTGGTTCAGCGGGGCGATCTGGCCGACAACGGACAGGTAGGTGGTACCCCGCGTCGTTGCCTGGCCCTGCATGAAGATCGCGGCGACGGTGATCAGCAGGCTGATCAGAAAAACCGTACCGAGAATTCGGAACTGGGTCTCGATGTCGAGATGGCCGATCAGGGGCAGCCCCTTGCGGCGCGACGCCTGCGGTACTTCTTCAGCTTGAGGTGCGGCGGTTTTCTTGAACAGCGACTTGAGATCGAAGGCCATGGCTTTTCTTTCCGGAACGCTCAGAGAGCGATATCTAGGTAGTTGGGGTCGGCCAGAAGTGCCGGGATGCGTAACTGGGTCCAGATGACGTCTTGTGCGTCCTTGAAACGTCCGCCGAGCCAGGGCGTTGTCTCGCCCGCGCCGTGCGTTCCCGCGGCAGCGCCGGCGTCGCCTGCGGCACGCATTTGCAACTGCGGGCGCAGTCCCAGTGCGCGACGTATCAGCAAGGCGGTGTTGATGCCGTGTCGCGCACCCACCAGAAGCAAGCGCGCTTGCGCGTTGATCGGCGTCGGCGCGCCACCGCGCCAGGCCGAGAAATCCACCACGCTGTATAGCACGCCTCGAATGTTGGCGATGCCGGCGAACCATGGCTTGGTCAGAGGCGCTGGCGTCAGTTGCGGCAACGGTGCCACTTCGCCCGAGTCGGCAAGGTCGATCAGCCAGTGGCTGCCGCCCGGGAGATCATCAGAGCCCGATTCGATGCCGAGCAAGGCCTGTCCGCCTTCGCCGCGGCGTGCAGACACCAGGCGCTCGGAAAGGTCCCGCTGAAACTCGCGCAGACTGATGCGTTTGGCCATGAATGTCGCGCTTACCCGAGAGCTGCGATCATGGCCAGCAATGCCGGGCCATCCACCGGTTTGGTGACATAAGCCTGGGCACCCTGACGCATGCCCCAGACGCGATCGGTTTCCTGGTCCTTGGTGGTGCAGATGATCACGGGGATGTCCTTGGTCACGGGATCGCGCGCAAGGGCACGGGTGGCCTGAAAGCCGTTGGTACCCGGCATCACCACGTCCATGAGGATGAGGTCGGGCTTGATCTGCTTGGCCCGCTCGATGCCTTCGTCGCCGCTGTCGGCGGTGCTGACGTCGTAGCCGCCGGTCACGAGCATTTGCGTCAGGAGATGGCGTTCGGTGGGGGAGTCGTCGACGACCAGGATAGTTTTGACAGGCATGGTAGCTACCTCGCTAATAAGTATGAAACATCGGTCAGCTGCGCGCAGCGTGTGCGGCAACGGTTTTGAGGAGACCGTCCTTGGTGAAGGGTTTGGTCAGGTATTCATCTGAGCCGACCATGCGCCCGCGCGCACGGTCGAAGAGCCCATCCTTGGATGAAAGCATGATCACCGGAGTGGCGGCGAATTTCGGGTTCTTCTTGATCAGCGCGCAAGTCTGATAGCCGTCGAGACGCGGCATCAGGATGTCGCAGAACACCACATTGGGCAGATGATCGTTGATCTTTGCCAATGCATCGAAGCCGTCCTCGGCCAGCACCACCTGGGCGCCGGCCTGCAGCAGGAAAATTTCCGCAGTCTTGCGAATGGTGTTCGAATCATCGATCACCATCACCTTGATGCCGGAAAGCTGGGGTGTTTCGCTCACGTTACTCCATGCCGGATCGGGGCTTCATTCATGGCGGCTGCGGGCGGCACAGTCATGGAAGCGACTTTCTTCATGAGCGCTCTCCATCCTCCCTCTGTCGCCTCGTTGATGCAACTTTCTGCCGAGGTCAATCTCTATAACGTTAATCATACTCAGATTTTGACCATTTCGAAGTCTTCCTTGCGGGCGCCGCATTCCGGGCAGGTCCAGTTGGGGGGTATTTCATCCCATCGCGTGCCGGCCGGCAAGCCTTCTTCAGGAAGCCCCGTTGCCTCGTCGTAGATGAAACCGCAGATCAGGCACATCCATCTGGAGTAAAGCGGCTCGGGACTCATTGCGGATTGTGGGTTATGTCCCCCTGCGCCTTGTGCCGGGGGCGGTATCAAATCGGATATGCGACCTGGCGCCTGCGCCGGGGACGGTATCCCTTCGGATAGAATTGGATCATATTAACTCAAGCGGCTCGTCACCCGAAATGCCAGGGGCGAGTCGGGACATCCATGCCTGTTGCCCCTGCCGCCAATTTGTCGCCGCCCATCGTGCTCACGTTCGCCGCCTCCGATCCGACGGGTGGGGCGGGACTGCAGGCGGATATTTTAACGCTCGCGAGCCTGGGCTGCCACGCGCTCTCGGTCGTGACCGCGATTACCGTGCAGGACACGGCCGGTGTCGAGGGCGTCCTGCCGCTGGACGCCGACTGGGTTGCCGACCAGGCCCGCGCCCTGCTCGAGGACATGCCGGTGGCGGCCTTCAAGCTGGGCATGCTGGGCAGCGTCGAAATCATCGCCGCGATCGCCGAGGTAATCTCGGACTACCCCGGGATTCCGGTGATCCTCGATCCGGTCCTGGCGTCGGGACGCGGCGACCAGTTTGCCGACGAACAGATGATCGAGGCCATGATCGGCCTCCTGCTGCCCCAGACCACGCTGCTGACGCCCAATAGTCTCGAAGCCCGGCGACTGGCACAGGAAACGAGCGAGCCGGACGACGATGCGCGGTTCGAACCGGACCTGGCCGAGTGCGCCCATCGCCTGATCAATGCGGGGTGCGAGTATGTGCTGGTAACCGGGACGCACGAAGGCACGCCGCAGGTAGTGAATACCCTCTATGGCAGTCACGGCATGGTGCGTAGCGACCGCTGGGAGCGCCTGCCCGGCAGCTACCATGGTTCGGGCTGCACGCTCGCCTCGGCAATTGCGGCCCACTTTGCCAGTGGCGTAGATGTAGCCGAGGCGGTCATGGCGGCGCAGGAATACACTTGGCGTACGTTGGCTGCCGGCTTTCGTCCCGGCATGGGACAATTCATCCCCGACCGCCTGTTCTGGTCGCGGGAAGAGGATGATGGCGCAGATGAAATCTGAGTTCTTGCCGCTTTTCGATGGTGCGCCCGCATGAAGCTCAGGGGTCTGTGCGCCGTCACCCTCGATGATCCGCTGCTGCCGCGGCTTTCGGCGCTGGTAAAGGCGGCGCTCGACGGCGGCACGCCCTTCGTTCAATACCGCAACAAGGCGGCGTCGCGTCCCCTGCGTCGCGCGCAGGCAGCCGAGATGCTGCGCATCTGCCGTGCCAGCGGCGCCAAGCTAATCATCAACGACGATGTCTGGCTGGCGGTGGAAATCGGCGCCGATGGCGCCCACCTGGGGCGCGACGATGCGCCGGGCGGCTCACTGGCCGCCGCGCGAGATGCTCTCGGGCCGAAACGCATCCTCGGCGTGTCATGCTACAACGAACTTGCCCGTGCCGAAGAGGCCGCCGCCGCCGGAGCCGACTACCTTGCCTTCGGCAGCATGTACTCGTCCCGCACCAAACCCGCAGCGGTACGCGCCCCGCTCGAAATGCTGGGTGAGGCGCGCCGCCGCTTCGGCCTGCCGATCGCCGCCATCGGCGGCATCACGCTGGAAAACGCGCCGGAGGTCATTGCCGCCGGTGCCGACATCCTCGCCGTGGTAAGCGACCTGTTCGATGCGATGGACATCAAGGCGCGTGCCGAGGCCTATCAGGAGCTTTTCAATCAGGCGGCACAAGGCAGCCGCGAACAACGGGTGTACTGACAGCCAGCCCCCTGTCTTGCGCACTGCCCCGAATCAACAGGATCCTTTCATGACCCGTAACGAAGAACTCTTCCTTCGAGCCCAGAAAACCATTCCCGGCGGCGTCAATTCGCCCGTGCGCGCCTTCCGTTCCGTCGGCGGCGCCCCGCGCTTTTTCGCTCGCGGCCAGGGCTCGCGGGTCTGGGATGCCGACGACAAGGCCTACATCGACTATGTCGGTTCCTGGGGCCCACTGATCCTCGGGCATGCCGACCCCGACACCGTGCGCGCCGTGCAGGAGGCTGCGGCGAAAGGGCTTTCTTTCGGTGCGCCGACGGAAGGCGAGGTCGAACTGGCCGAACTTCTGGTGGAGCGGGTGCCGAGCATGGACATGGTGCGCCTGGTATCTTCCGGCACCGAGGCCACCATGAGCGCGATCCGGCTGGCGCGCGGCTTTACCGGGCGCGATGCCATCATCAAATTCGAGGGCTGCTACCACGGCCACGGCGACAGCCTGCTGGTCAAGGCCGGTTCGGGACTGCTGACCTTCGGCAACCCGTCGTCCGCCGGCGTGCCGGCCGATCTCGCACAGCACACCCTGGTGCTCGACTACAACGACGCGCAGGGCCTGCGCGACGCCTTCGTCAAGCACGTCAAGTCCATCGCCTGCGTGATCGTCGAGCCGGTGGCCGGCAACATGAACCTGATCGCCCCCAAGCCCGAGTTTCTCGCCGCGATGCGCGAGATGTGCACACTGCACGGTGCGGTACTGATTTTCGACGAGGTGATGACAGGCTTTCGCGTCGGTCCGGGTTCGGCGCAGGGTCTGTACGGCATCACGCCGGATCTCTCGACGTTTGGCAAGGTGATCGGTGGCGGCATGCCGCTGGGTGCCTTCGGCGGACGCCGCGACATCATGGAAAAGATTGCGCCGCTGGGGCCGGTGTATCAGGCCGGCACGCTATCGGGCAATCCGCTCTCCGTCGCGGCGGGTCTGGTGACGCTGAAGAAGATCGCGGCGCCGGGATTCTACGAAGCGCTGGGGGCGAAGACCAAGGCGCTGGTCGATGGCTTGGCCGCCTCCGCAAAACGTCGCGGCGTAAAGTTTTCCGCACAGTCCGTGGGCGGCATGTTCGGCGCGTATTTTGCAGCCACGCCGCCGACGTCCTATGCCGAAGTCATGGCCAGCGACAAGGAAGCCTTCAACCGCTTCTTCCACGCCATGCTCGATGCTGGCCACTATCTGGCACCCTCGGCGTTCGAGGCCGGCTTTGTGTCGGCGGCCCACAGCGACGCCGACATTGCCGCGACCGTGGCAGCGGCCGACGCGATTTTCGCCGCGGGCTAGAGTCGGCGCTGGCGGTACGGTGACATGCCGGCACTGACACCTGCGGCTGCCTGGATGGTCCTGCTGATCGCCGGCCTGTGCGAGATCGCTTGGGCGATTGGCCTCAAATACACCGAAGGCTTTACCCGTTTGATCCCGAGTGCCTGGACGCTGGCGGCCATGGCAGCTTCCGTGATCCTGCTCGCCTGGTCGCTGAAGGCGCTGCCGGTGGGCACGGCCTACGCGGTGTGGACCGGCATCGGCGCGGTCGGCACCGCGATGCTGGGCATGCTGTTGTTCGGCGAATCGCGCGAGGTCGCGCGTCTGGTCTGCATCGGCCTGATCGTGGCCGGAATACTCGGGCTGAAGCTGGTGTCGGATTAACGCAGCCAGCCCTTGTGGCGGAAGATCGCAAACGGTACCGCCACGGAAATCAGCATCAGCACCAGCGAGAACGGGTAGCCGTACTGCCATTCCAGTTCGGGGAACCAGCCCTTGAAGTTCATGCCGTAGATGCTGGCGATCAGGGTCGGCGGCAGCAGCGCCACCGACGCCACGGAAAAGATCTTGATGATCTTGTTCTGGTTGATGTTGATGAAGCCGACCACGGCATCCATCAGGAAGTTGATCTTGTTGAAGATGAAGGCCGTGTGCCCGTCGAGCGACTCGATGTCGCGCAGGATCGCGCGCGCGTCCTCGTGCTGGTTCGGCGCCAGAAGGCGGCCGCGCATGAGGAAGGACAGGGCGCGGCGCGTGTCGAGCACGTTGCGCCGGATGCGGCCGTTGAGGTCTTCCTCCTGGGCGATGTCCGCCAGGATCGATCCGGCCTCTTCGTCCGTCATCTGCGTGCTCAGCACCTTGCGGCCGACGGCTTCCAGTTCGGCATAGACGTCTTCCAGCGCGTCGGCGGAGTACTCGACATCGGCAGCGTAGAGGTCGAGCAGCACGTCCTTGCCTTCCGACACCATGCCGGGCTGGATCCGGGCGCGCAGGCGCTGCAAGCGGAACACGGGCAGTTCCTCGTCGCGCATCGAGAACAGGATGTTCTGATGCAGGATAAAGGCCACCGTCACGTTGCGTGATTCGTCTTCCTTGTCGAGCAGGAAGTCGGAGTGCATGTGTACCTCGCCGTTTTCCTCGATGTAGAAGCGCGCGGATTCCTCGAGGTCGGTCAGGTCATCGATGTCGGGCAGGACCAGATCAAAGATTTCGGCAATCCATTTGCGTTCCTCGCCCGAGGGCGCGATCAGGTCGACCCAGATCGGCTTGGTCGCGGCAAGCTCCTCGCGGCTTTCCACCGGGATCTGCCGCAAGCGCCCGTTGTGCAGTTCGAATGCGTTGAGCATGATGGGCTTTCTCTGGTGAGTCTGGCTTGCAGTAAGCGTTTCGCTGACGGCCTCGGAAAGCTCGTCGAGAATCGCGCTGCCGCGGTCGGGTGCCACCATCTCCCACACCAGCAGGCATTCGTCTTGCGGCAGGGCCTCGAGGACATGGGCGATGCGCGCGGGATCCATTTGCGCCAGCTTGTTGCGCAGTTCGGTCAGGTGCTGCTTCTGCGCGGGGCTCTCGCCAAGTTCGTGCCGCGGCAGATCCTGCCGGAATACCAGACTTTCCGCCTGCTTCTGGCGCGCCAGCAAGACCTGGACTTCGCGCAGGCTTTCCTGCACGTCGTCGGGCTGTGCTGTATGGTCGCGCTCGGCGGTAGTCGGTTCAGTCATGGCGGTCCCTGGAGAAGCCTCGCATTGTATTACGGCGGCACTTCGGCGCTCGACATGCGGCCGACAATCAGTTGCGTTCGGCCGTCCATGTAGGCCGAGTAGGGATTGCGTTCATAGCGGCGCGGGGCGGGCAGCATGACCGCCAGCCGCGCGGCCTGCTCCATGCCGAGCTGGGCGGCCGAAATGCCGAAATAGCGCCGCGCGGCGGCTTCGGCGCCGAAGACGCCGTCGCCCCATTCGACGACGTTGAGATAGACCTCGAGGATGCGCCGCTTGTCCCAGAGCAGTTCGATCCATACCGTGATGATCGCTTCTTCGCCCTTGCGCAGAAGGGACTTGGTCGGCGACAGCAGCAGATTCTTCGCCAGTTGCTGGGAGATGGTGGAGCCGCCGGCGACGACCTTGCCCTTCTTCTGGTTCTTTTCCAGCGCCTTCTGGATGCCTTCCCAGTCGAAGCCCTCGTGATCGATGAACTTGTCGTCCTCGGCGGCGATCACGGCGCGCTTCAGATGCACCGAGATCTTCTCGTACGGCACCCACTGGCGCTTGAGCTCGGCTTTCGGGTTTTTCTGCCGCGCCTCGTCGAGGCGCTGGCTCTGGAAGCTGGTCATGCCGGGATTCACCCATTTCCACCAGACCACCCAGCCCAGGTACCAGCCCTGCCAGAGCAGGAGCAGACCGGCCAGCGTCGCGAGTCCGAGCTTGAGCCAGCGTGGTGCGGCTCTCATGGATTCATTCCCGTTCCTTGAGCGCCGCCAGCACCGGCGCGGTATGCGGGCGCACCCCGCGCCAGATGAAGAACGCCTCGGCCGCCTGCTCGACCAGCATGCCCAGGCCGTCGGCGACGCGGGCGCCTGCCGCGCGGGCCTGGCTCATGTAGGGCGTCTCGCGGCCATAGACCATCTCGTAGGCGACGCAGCGCGGTGCAAAAATGCCAGTCGGCAGCGACAATGCAGCGCCGCTGAGTCCCGCCGAGGTGGCGTTGATGACGAGATCGAATTGCCGCCCGGCGAGGCCGGGAAAGCCCATGCCATCGGGCTTGACGCCGACGGCGCAGGCCGGCAGGCGGGCAAATTCGAGCGCGAGGCGCGCCGCGGTTTCTTCGGTACGATTGGCGATCACCAGTTCCGTCGGTCGTTCCAGCAGCAGCGGCAGGATCACGCCACGCGCGGCGCCGCCCGCGCCCAGCAGCAGGATGCGGCGCCCGGCAGGGTCGCAGCCGAGATTGCTCTTCAGGTCGCGCACCAGTCCCGCGCCGTCGGTGTTGTCGCCGACGATGGCGGCGGCTTCGAAGCTGAGGGTATTCACGGCCCCGGCGGCTTCGGCACGCGGGGTGCGCCGCGTGGCAAGGCGAAAGGCCTCCTCCTTGAACGGCACGGTCACGTTGGCGCCCCTTGCCGGGCCCTCACCCCCGGTGACGAAGGCATTCAACGCCGCGGCAAAGCCGTCGCGCTCGGCAAGAATGGCCTGGTAGCTGATGTCCTGCCCGGTCTGCGCGGCGAACAGCGCATGGATCCGCGGCGACTTGCTGTGCCCGATGGGGTTGCCGAACACGGCATAGCGATCAGTCATGTCTCAATCCGAACGCAGGCGGTCCGCGTTGGTGAAGGTCCAGGTGCGGGTAATCTCGAGCACGTCGGTATCGCGCCGGATCGACTCCGGGAAAGCGGCATAGGGCGAGGCCATCTGCACGATGCGGCGCGCGGCGTCATCGAGCAGGGTCTGTCCGGAGGAGCGGCTGACTTCGACGCGATCGAGGTCGCCGTTGGACTTGATGACCACGGTCAGCACCAGGCTGCCATAGAGGCGGCCCCTGGCCGCGGCGGGATAATTCAGGTTGCCGATGCGCTCGATTTTCTGCCGCCAATCCTCAACGTACTGGGCGAAGCGGTATTCCTCGACCCGGGCGCCGATGAATTTCTTGCGCGGCCGCTGGTTGTACTCCTCGATCTGGCGGGCGATCTGGCCTTCGATGCGGGCGATGGCCAGCGCGCTGCTGGCAAGGTCGGTGCCGGAGGGAACCGGTTCGGGCGCCGGTGTCGGATTGGTCCGGGTGCGGTCCGGGCTCACGGATTTTTCGCTCTTCAGGCGCGTCATCATCTTCTGTTGTTGCGCCTCGAGCTCGACGACGCGACGCTTCGCCTCGATCAGCTCGGTGCCTTCCCTGGTATTCGGCGAGGGGGGTAGCGGCGTCTTGGCCCGGACGTTCTCCTCGGTATTGCCGCCGCCGTCGAGGTTGGTTTGCGCCTTGGCCTGCGCTTTGGTCGGCCGGGTCTTTCCCTTGCTGTTGACCAGGATGACGTCGAGCGCCCGCTCGCGCATCTTGTCGACGAAGTCCGGCGGCGTGAAGCGAACTGCGAGCAGCACGGCGTGCAGCAGCAGCGATGCGCCAATCGCCAGCGTCAGGTTGCGTCGCGGCACGTCCATTGCGGCGAGAAACGCCGGCAGCGGGAGGGATGGCAGCGAAGGCCAGGAAAGGCGTGACAGGCTGGACATAAGCCGGTCGATTTTACTCTGCGGGATTCTCGTCCTCTTCACCGTCGAACGCCGCATCAGGGCCGGTATTGGCTGCCAATTCAGGCATCAGCTCAGTTGGCAACGGCGGCGCCAGCTCGAGGAAGCGGGACCGCAGCTCGGCTTCCAGCAGGTCGATGCCTTCGATGCCGAGCTGCACGCGCGTGCCGCGCGGCAACTCGGGCAGGGACGGGACGCGCAGTACTAGCGGAATGGCCTCGAGCCGCACCAGCGATTCGCGCAGCACCTGGCCCGTCGCCGCCTGCTGCTCCTGTTGCAGCAGCCAGCGCAGGCACCAGTAACGCTCCATGCCGCGCTGGAATTCGGCATAGGCGGCGTAGGTCAGTTCGAAGTCGCGCATGGCGGCCAGCAGGTCGGCGGACTTCGGCGGAAATGGCGGCGGCCCGCCTGACAGCAAGGCGATCAGTTGCCACTGGTTGAGCAGATCGCAGTAGCGCCGCAGCGGCGAAGACGACCACGCATAGCACTCGACGCCGAGCCCTTCGTGGGCTGCGGCGACGGTGCTCATGCGCACCTTGCCGGCCGTCTGTACGCGATACAACGCGGGGATGCCGGCATCGCGCAGCATCGCACCCCAGGTGGCGTTGGCCATGATCATCAGCTCGGCGACCAGCGTATCGAGCGGGCTGCCGCGCTCGCGTTCTTCGATGCTGACGAAGCCCCTGCCGGGTTCCGCCGCGATGCCGCTGTCGGCGTTCCAATCGACGATGAAGTTGTAATCCTTGCGCGTGCCGGTGTCGGAAGGCTTGCCGCGCCCGGCTTCGAGCACCTGGGCGAACTCCCAGAGCAGCTTGAGTTCGTCGCGGTAGGGAAACTCCGCGAGGCCGCTGGCCAGCGTGGCTTCGTTGAACAGCGGCTCGATGTCGTGGTGGCGCAGGTTGGCGACGATCGGCACGCGTTCCGTGCGCGTCTCGTGGCCGAGCAGGCGATAGTCGGCGGCGACATCGAGATACAGCGAGACGGCGGCTACGGTGTGCCCGGCGGCAAGCGTGAAATGCTCGACGATGTCTTCCGGCAGCATGGTGATCTTGCGCCCCGGCATATAGACCGTCGACAGCCTTTCGCGCGCGATGCGGCCCAGGTCGGAGTCGGGGCTGATGCCGAGGCCCGGCGCGGCGATGTGGACGCCGATGTGCCAGCCGCCATCGGGCTTGGCCGTGACGGAAAACGCGTCGTCGATTTCCGTCGTATGGGCATCGTCGATGCTGAAGGCTTGAACTGCCGCTAGCGGCAGTTCAATGCCTTCAGCTTCGCTATCCGGTGAGCCATCCCCCCGTCCCCCTTCCCGGGGAAGGGGGCTACTGGTCAGGCGCTGCGCGCCAATTGGACGAGGTGGCGCGAAGGGGGGAAAGCCCGTGCCGCCCTTGCTCTCGGGAAAGAACTCGAAGAGGAAGCGGCCGAGATGGTAGTCATGCGTCGAGGGCAGCGCGCCGCAATCGAACAGCAGGCGCGCGGCGGATTTCCCGGTGTCGCCGCAGGCGGCTTCGAGCGCCTTGGTTTCGCTGCGGTTGCGGTCGGGCTTGTAGATAAGCTGCGTCAGCACGGGCGTGAACTCGGCGGGCAAGCGGCCGGCCTTGAGTTCCTCGACCATGCGTTCGATGGCCGCTGCCTGCAGGCGTTTCTTTTCGAGGCCGGCCAGCGCTGCCTGCAGGATTTCGGGCGGCGCCTTGCGGAAGCGGCCGCGGCCCTTGCGGTGAAAATACATCGGCGCCGAATGCAGGCGCAGCAGCACCGCGGCGGACTGGACCGGATCTGGCTTGCTGCCGTGGTATTCCGCGGCGAGATCCTCGAAGCCGAACTCGTGCTCGCCGCAGACCTCCCAGAGGAAATCGACGTCGATGCCCTGCGCCTCGGCCTCCGCGCGCTCCACCAGCTCTCCCGGCGCCGGGGCGACAAAGCGCAGCAGGACATTGGCCGCCTTGACCTTGGAGCGCTTGCCGGAGGCGAGCTCGATTTGCAGCGAAGCCACGTTGTCGGCAAGCACGGTGCCGGCACGGAAAGCGCCGTCCTCTTCAAACAGGACATTCATGGAAATGGAAACACCCCGGGCGGGGCGGTGAGCGGGAAACGAGGGGGCGAATTATACCGGTCTGGCCGTGGCGACGAGGACGGTGCTGGTCAGTTCGAAGCCGTCTGCCACCGCATACGGGGCGAGGTCTTCGCTCACGGCCGCGGCCAGCGCCCGCTGCTTTTCGGCAGGCAGGCGCGACAGGCTCTCCGCTGCGCCGCCGGCGATATCGAGAAAGCCCTGCCAGTAGGCGCCGGCATCGCTGAAGCTGGCGGCAAAGCGGCAGGGCTGGATTTCGATGTCGCAATAGTCGGCGCCGGCGAGACGCCGGGCGAGTTCGTCCGCGTCGCCGAAACGGAAGATGGAAGGGCGTGCCACCTTGGGCGGCGGCAGCAGTCGGCGCATGCAGGCAAGCGCCGTCTCGACCAGCGGCACTTCGGAGGCCAAGCCCCAGACCGAGAGCGCGAGCCTTCCGCCCGGCCGCAGCACGCGGCGGATCTCGCGCAGGGCGGCCTGGTCGTCGGGGAAGAACATGAGGCCGAGCCCGCACAGCGCACGCTCGAAACTATGATCGGCGAACGGCAGGGCCTCGCCGTCGGCGGCAACCCGCAAGAGATCGGGACAGCAGGCGAGCTGGCCCTCGCTGATGTCGCTGGCGATCGCCAGCCCCCCGTCGCCGACCACGTCGCGCGCGCCGCGCGCGAGCAGGCCGGGACCGCTGGCCAGATCGAGTACGCGCTGTCCCGGCGCAAGCCGCGCGGCGGCGAGCAGCGCCGCGGCCAGCCCGCTGCGGGCACCGGCAGCGGCAAGATAGCGAGGCCCGATGCGGTTGTAGCCGGCCCGTTCGAGCCTCTTGAACTGTGCGGAATCGAAGCTCATGGCACGCTGGCCGTTCGGGTGCCGGCGGACCGGAAAAGGTCGACGGTATAGACCGCGAGACCGGTCCAGATCGTGGCAAAGGCCAGCGTGCGGGTCAGGCTCAGCGGTTCGTGATAGACGAACACGGCGAGCAGGAAGGTGATCGACGGCGCGAGGTATTGCAGGAAGCCCATCATGTTGAGCGGCAGGCGCCGCGTCGCGACGGCGAACAGCAGCAGCGGAATGGCGGTGACGGCGCCGGTCGCGATCAGCATCAGGTCGCGCCAGCTCAGGAGCGTCGCCCCGCCGCCGAAGTGACTCTGTCCGGAGATCGCCAGCCAGCCCAGCCAGGCCAATGCCAGCGGCGTCATGCACACCGTTTCGAGAAACAGGCCGCTGGCCGCGTCGAGCGGCAGTTGTTTGCGCAGCAGGCCGTAGATGCCGAAAGTGCCGGCCAGCACCAGCGCGATCCAGGGCAGGCCGCCGGCACGCACGGCTTCGATCGTGACCCCGGTCGAGGCCAGCAGCACGGCCAGCCATTGCAGCGGACGCAGGCGCTCCTTCAGCACCAGCACCCCCAGCGCGACATTGAATAGCGGCAGGATGAAATAGCCGAGGCTGGTCTCGAGGATGTGGCCGTTGTTGACGCCCCAGACGAACACCAGCCAGTTGATGATCACGAGGGCGGAGGCCAGTGCGATGCGCGCCAGCTGCCGGGGAATCCGCGCGACACGCCAGGCATCGGCGAAGCCGCGGCCGAAACCGATCAGGGCGGTCATCAGCAGCATGGCCCAGACCACGCGATGGGCGATGATCTCTACTGCTGGCACCTCGGCGATCTGCTTGAAGAAGACCGGCACCAGGCCCCAGACCGCATAGGCGATGATCCCGGCGATGATGCCGAGCCGGGTGTTTTCGCGTGTCACCGCCGGATGCATGGCGTTCGCCGCTCCTACGCCAGCCCGGCGAACTCGATGATCGGATCGAGGTAATCGTCCCAGCGCGTGAAGCTGTGATCGCCGCCGGACAGCACGGTCTGCCGCGCCCCGGCATAGCGGGCCACGGCCTGACGGTAATCGAGCGTTTCGTCGCCTTCCTCGACCAGCAGCCAGAAGCGCGCGGGTTTCCTCAGTACCGGTACCTCGATGGCGCGCAGTTCCTCGATCTGCTCGAGGCCGAAGTCGAAGGCCTCGCCGGTGTAGAGCCAGCGCTGCGGGCCGACGTATTTCTGCAAGGAGAGATGCGCGACCACGGCGGGATTGACCAGCACCGCCCTGAGATCGAATGTCTCGGCCAGATAGGTCGCGTAGTAGCCGCCGAGCGACGAGCCGACCACGGTCGTTACGCCATGGCCGGCGATCAGGTCCTTTGCCAGCGCGATCGCAGCGCGCGGCGAGGCCGGCAGCTGCGGACAGACGAATTTTTCGCCGAGGCCGCGTTCGCGCATGCGCGCGCCCAGGGCCTGTGCCTTGTGTGACTGAGGCCCGCTAGTGAAACCGTGAAGGTAGAGGATCACGGACTCGCCCAGTCCACCACCCCGAGCTGCCAGGTCGCCAGCACGACGATGCCGAAGGCGATTCGGTACCAGGCGAAGATCGTGAAGTCGTGGCTGGAAATGAAGCGCAGCAGCCAGCGCACACAGAGGAAGGCCGAAACGAAGGCGGCGATGAAGCCCACCACCCACATGCCGAGGTCGTCCATCGCCAGCAGGTGGCGTTCCTTGTAGAGCTGGTAAACGGTGGCCGCCAGCAGCGTGGGAATCGCCAGGAAGAAGGAGAATTCCGTTGCGGCCTTGCGGCTCAATCCGAACAGCAGGCCGCCGATGATCGTCGCGCCGGAACGCGAGGTGCCGGGAATCAGCGCGCAGGCCTGCGCCAGGCCGAGCTTGAAGGCGTCGATCAGGTCCAAGTCTTCGACTTCCTCGACGCGGATGCGATGCTCGCGCCGTTCGGCCCAGAGGATGATGAAGCCGCCGAGGATGAAGGTGGTGGCCACCGTGACCGGGTTGAACAGGTTGGCCTTGATCGCCTTGCCGAAGAGCAGGCCCAGTATCGCGAGCGGCATGAAGGCCACCGCGAGATTGAGGGTGAAGCGTTGCGCGGCACGGTCGCCGGGCAGGCCGCGAATCACGCGGGCGATGCGCGCGCGATATTCCCAGCAGAGTGCGAAGATCGCGCCGGACTGGATCACGATTTCGAACAGCTTGCCCTTCTCGTCGTTGAAGTGCAGCAGATCGCCGGCGAGGATCAGGTGCCCGGTGGACGAGACGGGAAGGAACTCGGTGAAGCCTTCGACCAGGCCGAGTATCAGCGCCTGGAGCAGCGGGTGGAAATCCATGTCAGGAGAATAAATTGGCGCCAGATGAGGGCGCCGAGTCTAGCACGGCGCCGTGGCTGCCTCCAGCCGCGCCAGCCAGCCCAGCGCGGCGTCGCGGTCGCTGCCGCACATCTCGGACGAAGGCTGCAGGCCGGAACAGCAGGAGGGACGCCGCGAACTGCCGAACAGCGTACAGCGCAACTCCGCGGTCAGGTGCACGCAGGCCTGGCCGGCCGGCTTGTCCAGGGTGCTGATCGAGGGCGCGATGCAGCAGGCGCCGCAGCCGGGTCGGCAGTCCATGATCGCCTCGGTCGCCGCAGCGCCAGCGCTCCGCGTTCCGCCGGGAACTATCAACTCGCCTTGTAGATCTCGCTGCCCGCCTTGACGAACTCGACGGATTTGACTTCCATGCCCTTTTCCAGCGCCTCCTGTTCCGAGACGCCGATCTTCGCCGCGTACTCGCGCACGTCCTGGGTGATCTTCATCGAGCAGAAATGCGGGCCGCACATGGAGCAGAAGTGGGCCAGCTTGGCGCCGTGCTGGGGCAGGGTTTCGTCGTGGAATTCGCGCGCCTTGTCGGGGTCGAGGCCGAGGTTGAACTGGTCTTCCCAGCGGAACTCGAAGCGCGCCTTCGACAGCGCGTTGTCGCGGACCTGGGCGCCCGGGTGACCCTTGGCCAAGTCGGCGGCGTGCGCCGCGATCTTGTAGGCCATGATGCCGTCCTTGACGTCGTTCTTGTCGGGCAGGCCGAGGTGCTCCTTCGGCGTCACATAACAGAGCATGGCCGTGCCGTACCAGCCGATCATGGCCGCGCCGATGGCGCTGGTGATGTGGTCGTAGCCCGGCGCGATGTCGGTGGTCAATGGGCCCAGCGTGTAGAAGGGCGCTTCGCCGCAGAGTCGCAGTTGCTCGTCCATGTTGAACTTGATCATGTGCATCGGCACGTGGCCGGGACCCTCGATCATGACCTGCACGTCGTTCTTCCACGCGATCTTGGTGAGTTCGCCGAGGGTTTCCAGTTCGCCCATCTGCGCCGCATCGTTGGCGTCGTAGATCGAGCCGGGACGCAGGCCGTCGCCGAGGCTGAAGGCGACGTCGTAGGCCTTCATGATTTCGCAGATGTCCTCGAAGTGCGTGTAGAGGAAGTTCTCCTTGTGGTGCGACAGGCACCACTTGGCGAGGATCGAGCCGCCGCGGCTGACGATGCCGGTCATGCGCTTGGCCGTCATCGGCACATAGCGCAGCAGCACGCCGGCGTGGATGGTGAAGTAATCGACGCCCTGCTCGGCCTGCTCGATCAGCGTGTCGCGGAAGATTTCCCAGGTCAGGTCCTCGGCCTTGCCGTCGACTTTTTCCAGCGCCTGGTAGATCGGTACGGTGCCGATCGGCACCGGCGAGTTGCGCACGATCCATTCGCGCGTCTCGTGGATGTTCTTGCCGGTGGACAGGTCCATCACCGTGTCGCCGCCCCAGCGGATGGCCCAGGTCATCTTGTCCACTTCGTCCTGGATGGTCGAGGCCAGCGGCGAGTTGCCGATGTTGCAGTTGATCTTGGTGAGGAAGTTGCGGCCGATGATCATCGGCTCGGACTCGGGATGGTTGATGTTGTTGGGGATGATGGCGCGGCCGCGGGCGACCTCGTCGCGGACGAATTCCGGCGTGATCACGCGCGGAATCGAGGCGCCGAAACTCTGGCCCGGATGCTGCTGGCGCAGCAGATCTTCGAGGCCGTCGAGCTTCTGGTTTTCGCGGATCGCCACGTATTCCATTTCCGGCGTGATGATGCCCTGGCGGGCGTAGTGCATCTGCGACACGTTCTTGCCGGCCAGCGCGCGGCGCGGCTTGCGCGCGAGGTCGAAGCGCAGGCCGGCCAGTTCGGCGTCGATCGCGCGCTGGCGGCCGTATTCGGAAGACAGGTCGGGCAGTTCTTCGGTATCCCCGCGCTCGGCGATCCAGCCGGCACGCAGCGCCGGCAGGCCCTTGCGGATGTCGATGCTGGCCGTGGGGTCGGTATAGGGGCCGGAGCAGTCATACACGGTGACCGGCGGGTTGGGAATGTCGCCGGTCGGGCTCTGGGCTATTTCGCGCATCGGCACGCGGATGTCGGGGCGGCTGCCGGTGACATGGACCTTGCGCGAGTTGGGCAGGGGGGCGATGGCGGCGGCGTCTACGTGGGCGTCGGCGGCGATGAACTTTTCGTTGGCATTCATGGGGAAACTCGATTCTGGTGGGGGCAGGGCAGGGGCTTGAAACTACTGGAAAGGCGCGTCGAATGCAACCCGTCGCGCAGCAAGGACAAGGCGGGCTTCAGCCGGCGAAGCCGATCTTCTTGAGCGCGGTGTGGATCTTGTCCGCCAACAGGGCGTGACCGGCGGCATTCGGGTGCAGCTGGTCGCCCTTCAGCGACGTGTCGGAAAGCACCTCAGGCAGGGCATCCTCGATCAGCGGCACCTTTTTTTCCTTGGCCACCTCGGCGTAGAAGTCAGCGGGCGAGAGATTGTTGAACACGGCGCCGGCGATGCTGGGCTTCGGCGTCGCCAGCAAGACTGCTCCGGCGCCGCTGCTCTTGGCCAGGTCCAGCATGCGGCCGAGATTTGCGACGGTCTGTGCTTGGGGAATCTTGCGCAGCATGTCGTTGCCGCCCAGGCTCACCAGCACCAGTTGCGGCTGATGTTCGTCGAGCAGCGCCGGCAGGCGCGCCAACGCCCCGGCACTGGTGTCGCCGCTGATGCCGGCGTTGATCACCACCCAGCCGGTCTTCTGCCCCAGCAGCGTTGGCCAGTCTTCGCCGGGCTTGACCCCGTGCGGCGCGGTCAGGCTGTCGCCCAGAGCCAGCACCTTGCTTCCCGCCGGCAGCGGGGCTTCCTTCCTGCTGCCGCCACACGCGGCCAGCAGCATGACCAGCAGGAGGAGCGCGCCGCGGGCGACCCGGGCCGACGCGGACAGTGGCGTCACGACTGGCCGAAGACTTCGTTCAACTGCCGGGCGACGCGGATGAAGGTCGTCCGTTTCGACAGCTCCCTGAGCTTGTGGGCGCCGACATAAGTGCAGGCCGAACGCACACCGCCGAGGATTTCCTGCACCGTGGCCTCGACCGGTCCGCGGCAATCGAGCAGCACCTCCTTGCCCTCCGAGGCGCGGTAGTTGGCGACGCCTCCCGCATGCTTGTCCATCGCTGCGCGGGAACTCATGCCGTAGAAACGCATCTTCTGCCGGCCGTCGCGCTCGATGGTTTCTCCCATGCACTCGTCGTGGCCGGCCAGCATGCCGCCGAGCATGATGAAGTCGGCGCCACCGCCGAATGCCTTGGCCAGGTCGCCCGGCGAGGTGCACCCGCCATCGGCGCAAATCAGGCCGCCCAGGCCGTGGGCGGCGTCGGCGCATTCGATGATGGCCGATAGTTGCGGATAGCCGATGCCGGTCATTTTTCGCGTGGTGCACACCGAACCGGGTCCGATGCCGACCTTGACGATGTCGGCGCCGTCGAGGATCAGTTCCTCGGCCATTTCGCCGGTCACCACGTTGCCGGCCATGATGGTGATCTGCGGCCACGCATCGCGCAGGCGGTGGAGAAAGTCGATGAAGGACTTCGTGTAGCCGTTGGCGACATCGACGCAGACGCAGGAGATGGCATCGCCGGCCTGCTGCTTGACGCGGCAGAACTTCTCGTAATCCTCGCGGGTGATGCCCATCGAATAGAACACCGTCGCCGCTGCCGGCAGTGCGCGGAAAAAATCCACCAGGTCGGCGTCTTCGTAGTGCTTGTGCAACGCGGTCGCCAGCTGGAATTGGTCCAGCGCCCGCGCCATTTCGAAGGTGCCGACGGTATCCATGTTGGCGGCGATGATGGGCACGCCGTGATAGCTGCGCCCGGAATGGCGGAAGGCGAATTCGCGGGAAATGTCGACTTCCGAGCGCGATGTCAGCGTCGAGCGCTTGGGACGTATGAGTACGTCCTGGAAATCGAGCTTGAGCTCTTCTTCGATTCGCATGGCGACTTCCTTCTCCGGATGTCGGGTGAGCGGTACGGGTCCGGCGGCGCAGCCGTTTCCGGAATGAATTGCAGCGCTTCGCGCGGCCGCAGAAACAAGCTTACCGCGTAAACATACCACCCGCTTTTCATGGCGCCGGGCAATGCAATTGGCGCGAATTCGCCGCGGAACGCCCGGCTCTTCCGCCGTGTCGCCAGCGCCGACTCCTGCCGCCGGCTGCCGGCAGATGACGGTCGGGCAGCGTAAGATTGTGCCGTTCGAGGAATGCCTGCCGGCCTTTAAGGATCGCTTAAGTCTTGCCCCACCATCATTGTTTCCATGCGCCTCCTGCTTGCCGAAGATGACCGGATGATCGGTGAAAGCGTCCAGCGCGGCCTGCGCCAGGACGGCTATGCGGTTGACTGGGTGCGCGACGGGGTTGCTGCCGAGCGGGCGGTAGCCGACCATGACTACGACCTCGTGCTGCTGGATCTCGGCCTGCCGCAGAAGGACGGAATCCGTTTCCTCGAGGATCTGCGCCGGCGGCGCAGCCGGATTCCGGTGCTGGTTCTGACGGCACGCGACGCGGTGGCCGACCGGGTGCGCGGCCTCGATGCCGGGGCCGATGATTATCTGGTCAAGCCCTTCGATTTCGATGAATTGTCGGCGCGCATTCGCGCCCTGGTGCGCCGCCAGTCGGGGCGCGCCGAGTCCGAGGTGCTGATAGGCGACTTGCGCGTCAATCTGGCGAGCCACGAGGTTTTCCTCGCCGACGTGCCGGTGGCGCTCTCGGCGCGCGAGTTCTCCTTGCTGGCGGCCCTGATCGGACAGCCCGGCGTGCCGCTCTCGCGGGCGCAGCTGGAGGAGCGCATCTACGGCTGGGACGAAGAGGTCGAGAGCAATGCGGTGGAGGTGTACATCCACTCGCTGCGACGCAAGCTCGGCCCGGACTGGGTCAGGAACCTGCGCGGCGTAGGCTATTTCGTGCCGCGCCAGGCCTGAACATGTCGATACGCCGCCGGCTGATCGCCGCGTTGCTTGCCGCCATCCTGGTTGCGGTGCTGGCCGCCGCCTACGGCAGCTATCGCCTCGCGCGCGCCGAGCTCGACCAGGTATTCGACTACCACCTGAAGCAGATCGCTCTTTCGCTGCGCGACCATCCGCCGCAGAGCGGCACGCAGCTGCCGGCGGTGGACGACCAGCTCGATTTCGTCATCCAGGTCTTCGCCCCGGATGGCAGCCGCAGCTATGCTTCGCATCCGCAGGCCAGCCTGCCGGCAAAGGCGGGGCCGGGCTTCTCCACGGTTGACACCGACGACGGGCGCTGGCGGGTCTACGCGATCCATCTCGGTGACCAGGTGGTGCAGGTGGCGCAGCCGACGCTGGTGCGCAAGGAGGCCGCGGCGGCTGCGGCGCTGCGTACCATCATGCCCTTCCTGGTACTGCTGCCGCTGCTCGGGGCATTGATCTGGTGGACGGTCGGCATCGGGCTGGCGGGGCTCGACCGCCTCGCCCGCGAGGTGACTTCGCGCGGTGCGACGCAACTCGATCCCCTGCCGCTGACCGGCGTGCCGGTAGAGGCGAAGCCGCTGATAGAGGCGCTGAACGATCTGCTGAAGCGGCTAAGCATGGCGCTCGAGGCGCAGCGCGCCTTCATCGCCGATGCGGCGCATGAGTTGCGCACCCCCCTGACGGCCTTGCAACTGCACGCGAAGCTGATCGAGCGCGCAGGCACCGAGGGCGATCGCGTCGTCGCCGTCGCCGACCTGAAGCGCGGCCTGGTCCGCGTCAGCCATACCGTGCAGCAGCTCCTGACGCTGGCACGCGTCGAGCCGGGCGGCGGCGCGCCGCAGTCGCTCGCCGCCATCGACCTCGTCAATCTGGCCGGCCTGGTGGCCGCGGATTACACGCCGCTGGCGGAGTCGCGCGGCATCGATCTCGGGCTTGGCGACAGCATCGCGCACGCTACCGTCAACGGTGACGCGGACGTCCTGCGGACCCTGATCGCCAATCTGGTCGAGAACGCGATCCGCTATACGCCCAGCCCCGGGCGCGTCGATATCGCCGTGACCGCGGATCGCGGACGGCCGCTGCTCACCGTCGCGGACAGCGGCCCCGGCATCCCCGAGGACGAGCGGCGGCGCGTGTTCGACCGCTTCTATCGGCGCGCCGAGGCGGATGAGACCGGCAGCGGACTGGGGCTCGCCATCGTCAAGGCGATTGCCGACCGGCATGGCGCGGAAATCGAGTTGGGCGCATCGCCACTGGGCGGCCTGCTTGTCAGCGTTTGCTTCCCGCCTTAAGTCAGGATTAAGTCTCGATCTCCTAGAGTACTTGCATCGGCGATGCGTTGTCGCCGCTTTGCAAGAGGTTTTCCCGATGTCCAAAATGCCTGACGCTGCTGTTGTGCCGCGATACATCGGCGCAACGCCGCAAGCGCTTGAGCAAGCGGTCCGCAACAGTCTCTCTTCCCATATCCTGCCGACGGCGGCCACCATGGTGGGTGTGTGCATGACCGTGCTCTCGATCGGGCGCCTGTCGCACGCCGGCAGGCTCGGCGTCTTCGTCGACAAGGTGCTGGCCTTCGACAGCGTGATCTTTCTCGTCAGTGCCGTACTTTCCTTTGTGGCCATCCGCATGGCCAGCCGGCCCGAGCGCATCGAGACCTGGGCCGAGGATCTGTTCCTGGTAGGCCTGTCGCTCAGCGCGGTGGTGGCCGTGCTGATCGCCTTTGCGATCGATCTGTGATGCCGGGCAACGCGCAGCGGCGCCAGGCAGCGGGAAGGGGAGCCGCCTGGCTGTTGTTCGCGCTGGTCCTGATGTTTTGCGCCGGCTCCGGCTATGCCTTGGGCCCGGACGACCTGACGCTGATCGTTCCTGCCGCGGAACGGGGCGGCGCCGCTTCGCAGGTTTTGCTGGCGGTCGCCTACCTCAATGGCGACGGCGGGCTGGAGCGGAATCCGGCCAAGGCGGCATACTGGTTCGAACAAGCTGCGATCCAGGGCAATGCCTATGCCGAGGAGAGGCTTGGCGACCTTTACGAGCAGGGGCTCGGCGTCAGGGCGAATCCGAAGCTGGCGTTCGACTGGCGTCTCAAGGCGGCGAACCGCGGCAGCGTCGGGGCGCAACTGAAAGTCGGCAAGATGTATCAGGACGGGTTCGGCGTCGGCAAGGACATCGAGCAGGCCCGCCACTGGTTCCACCGCGCCGCAACGGAAGGCAATGCCGAGGCGCAGTACCGGCTCGGCAGGCTCTACCATTACGGCAGCGATGCAGAGGTGGATCGCGCGGTCGCCCGCTCATGGTTCGAGAAGGCGGCGCAGCAGGGATATGAGGCCGCGATCGAGATTCTGAACCTGATCGAAAGCATCGGCTACCAGCTCGACGAAGGCTGGCATCACCGGCTGCCGGGGCTGAAGAAACTGGCGAACGACGGCGACCTCGAAGCTGAATATCAGCTGGCGCAGCGTTACGAGCATGGCATCGGAGGCGTCCGGAAGGATCCTGCCACCGCCGTCGACTGGTACCGGCGCGCGGCGCAGGGCGGACATCTGATGGCGATGCGGGCGCTGGCCCAGATCTATGCCACGGGGCGGGACGGCGTGGAGCGCGACCCCGCTGCGGCCACCGCTTGGGCGGCGCGTGCCGGAGGCGCTGCGCACTGACATGTGGCTGTCCGTGGAAAACGCCTTCCTGCAGTCGTTCCAGAACGATGCGCTCAGCTTCGTGCTAAGTGCCTTGTTGCTGCTGTTGTACCACGTCGCGCTGATGATCAAGGAGCGGCAGGACCCGTCCTACACGGTGCAGGCCATCAATCGCATAGCCCGCAGCGCCTGGGTCGAGCACATCATGCAGGAGGGCAAGGACATCCTGGCGGTGCAGACCCTGCGCAATTCGACGATGGCGGCGACCTTCCTCGCGTCTACAGCGGTGCTGATGATCATCGGCGTGCTGACGCTGAGCGGCCAAAGCGACAAGCTGGAGACGACATGGCACTCCCTCAACGTGTTCGGCGCGCGACACGCCGGGCTGTGGACCTTCAAGCTGCTGTTCCTGCTGGTTGATCTGTTCTTTGCCTTCTTTGCCTTCGCGATGTCCATCCGGATCTTCAATCACGTCGGCTACATGATCAACATTCCGCTGACGGACGCGCACGGCGTGTTCACGCCGCGCCATGTCGCGATCCACCTCAACCGGGCGGGCAGGTTCTACTGGTTCGGCATGCGTGCCTACTATTTCGCCGTGCCGCTGCTATTCTGGCTGTTCGGCCCGCACCTGATGCTGATGGCAACCGTCGGCCTCGTTTACGTTTTGTATCGTCTCGACCATGCGCGGAAAATCCCCGACGCGGCAGACGAAGCCGACCCGTCCTCCAATCCATGATAAAGAAAATCGTCAGACGGCTGCTGCCGTTCCTCGGCTGGCCGCGCGTCGATGGCAAGTCCCTGCTGCACGACCTTGGCGCCGGCATCGCGGTGTCGCTGCTGGCAATCCCGCAGTCGCTGGCCTACGCACAGCTGGCCGGCGTGCCGACTTACTACGGGCTCTATGCAGCATTCATTCCGTCCATCGTGGCGGTCCTGTTCGGCTCGTCGGGCCTGCTGTCGACCGGCCCGGTCGCCATGACCTCGCTGTTGACTGCGGCCAGTGTCGGCCACATCGCGACGCCGGGATCGGCGGAGTTCATTTCCTACGTCACGCTGCTGGCGCTGCTGTCCGGACTGTTCCAGATAGGGCTGGGACTGGCGCGCGCCGGCGTGCTGCTGAACCTCCTGTCGCATCCCGTGCTGATGGGCTTCATCAATGCCGCGGCGCTGATCATCGCGCTTTCGCAGCTGCCGGCCCTGAGCGGCATCGTGGTGCCGCAGACCGACCATTTTCTGGTCGATATCTGGCACGTGCTGACCCGGCTGGACGGACTGCATGGCATGTCAGTGGCATTCGGCCTGCTGGCCATGGTGCTGCTCTACCTCTTCAGGCGCTTTGCCCCGCGCCTGCCCGGCGTGCTGATCATGGTCATGGCGCTGACCGCGCTCAGCTATGCCACCGATTTCGCCGAGCACGGCGGCAGCGTGGTCGGCGAGATTCCGGCGGGAATGCCGAGCATGTCGGTGCCCGCAGTGAGCTGGCGCGCGACCATCGCGCTGCTGCCCGCGGCCTTCGTCATCGCCCTGATCAGTTTCATGGAGGCGATGTCGAGCTGCAAGGTGATCGCCATCAAGACGCGCACCCGATGGGACGAGAATCAGGAACTGATCGGCCAGGGCCTGGCCAAGGTGGTGGCGGCCTTCTGTCATTCGATGCCGGTAAGCGGCTCGTTTTCGCGCTCGGCGCTGAATCTTGCGTCGCACGCGAGAACGGGCTTCTCCGCGCTGATTGCCGCCGGCTTCGTCCTGTTGACGCTGCTGTACTTCACGCCCCTGCTGTATCACCTGCCCAAGCCCGCACTGGCGGCGATGATCATCCTTGCCGTGGCCAACCTGATCGACTTCTCGGCCCTGCGCCATGCCTGGCAGGCGGGCCGCGACGACGGCATCGCGGCGGCGCTGGCCTTCTTCGCCACGCTGGCCTTCGCGCCGAACATCCAGAACGGCATCCTCACGGGGATCACCTTTTCCCTCGGCGCGTTCATCTACCGGCGCATGTCGCCGCGGATAGTCTCGCTCGGTATTCATGGCGACGGGGTGTTGCGCGACGCCATGCACCATGGGCTGCCCCCGCTGCACCAGAAGATTGCCGCGCTGCGTTTCGATGCGGCGCTGTTCTTCGCCAATGTCTCGTTCTTCGAGGATGCGATCCTGAAGGTCGAAAGGGAGAATCCGCAACTTGAATACATCCTGGTGGTGGCCAGCGGCATCAATCATATCGACGCATCGGCGGTCGAGATGCTGCGCGGGCTGGTCAGGCGTCTGGGCGAGTGCGGCATCACGCTGGTATTCAGCGGCGCCAAGCGGCAGTTTCTCGATGTGGTCCAGCGCACCGGCCTCGCCGCCGAGATCGGGGACCGGAACATCTTCGGCGCCGACGACATGGCGCTGAAGGAGTTGTTCCGGCGCCTGGCAGAGAGCCCTAAAACAGTCCCAGCTTCTTGATGCGGATCTCAACGCGGTGCCGCGGCAGATTGCCCGCCGCCCCATGTTCCTCGCCGTAGCTTGTACCGCGGATGCGGTTGGTGGGAAAACCGAAGGCGACCAGCCGCTGCAGGATGTTCTCCACTTCATGCTGGGCGCGGGCGAGATTCAGTTCGCGGCTGCCCTGATCGGCGGCGTAGGCCTCCAGGCTGATCCATTTGCCGGAATCGGACTTTGCCCTGGCGGCAAGCTGCTGAAGCATCGAACTGTCGGCCGGCGCGATGCTGTCGGCGCCGGGGGCGAGGACGATCACCGCATCCGGCGGGATCGCATCCGCGTATGCCGTACTGCTCGCCAGCAGCAGACCGAGGACGATGCCGGCGAACGGGCGCGACCGGCTTGCCATCAGTGCTTGGCAGGATAGGCGATGTCGGTCCGCCGGTTTTCCTGCCAGCAGCTCTCCTCGTGACAGGTGGCCTTTGGCCGCTCCTTGCCGTAGCTGATCGCCTCCATCTGCTGGTCGGGGACGCCGCGGAGATTCAGCGACTTGCGTACGGCCTCGGCCCGCTTCTGGCCGAGGGCAAGGTTGTATTCGCGGCTGCCCCGCTCGTCGGCACTGCCCTGGAGGGTGATGCGCGAGGCTGGATCGTGCTTGAGGTAATTGGCGTGGGCGTCGAGCATCTGCTCGTATTTCGCCCCGACGCTGTAGTTGTCGTAGGGGAAGTACACGCTGCGCTTGGCCAGGATGCTCGCCGGGTCGTCCAGTTCGGACAGCGCCGGTCTGACTGCGGCCGATATCTGGCGGGCCTGGGCCGGCTGCGTGCCTGCGGCACCCGGGGTATTCGCTGCCGGCGCGTTGGCGGCCGGGGGCGTCGAACTGCATGCGGCGAGCAGCGCCGAAGACAAGAGAATGACAAGCGGCTTTTGCATTGCGGGACTCCGAAGAATTGGACCGGATCGATTGTCCGCAGCGGACACTTAAGACTGACTTAAACATCCGCCCGTGATTCCGGAGGCTCGTCGCAGGGAACATCCGGCTGCGCTTGACGTCGGTCATTCGCGCGGTATACTGACTGACTGGTCAGTAACTAATGGTCCATGTCTTGAAAGCAGTCGCCCATCCCCGTCAACGCCGCAAGGAAGCGCGTCCCGCCGAACTCATGGCGGCGGCGTTGGAGTTGTTCGTCGAAAAGGGCTTCGTCGGCACGCGGCTGGAAGATGTCGCGGCTCGCGCTGGGGTGTCGAAGGGGACGCTGTATCTGTATTTCGACAGCAAGGAAGCGCTGTTCAAGGCCGTGATCCGGGAAGGCATCGTGCCGATTCTCGAAGAAGGCGCGGGGTTGGTCGATAGTTTCGAGGGCAGCGCCGCCGATCTGCTGCGGACGCTGATCGGCGAATGGTGGCAGCGCATGGGCACAACGCATTTGGCCGGCGTGCCCAAGCTGATGATCAGCGAAGCCGGCAATTTCCCCGAGCTGGCGAATTTCTACAATGACGCCGTGATCCTGCCCGGCCGTGATTTGATGCGCCGCACCTTGCAGCGGGGCATAGCCTCCGGCGAGTTCCGCGCGGTCGACGTCGAGACCGCGATCGATGTGATCTTCGCCCCGGTGCTCATGATGCTGATCTGGCGCTATTCGCTGGGGCCCTGCTGCGGCAACGCGCACGATCCTCAAGCCTATTTGAAGACCCAGTTTGACCTGATGCTGGGCGGCCTCGTTACCCCAGCGCCACGAGTCAGGATCGCCCGATGAAACTATCGCCCATCCTGCTCGCCGTTTCTGCCCTTTGCGCCGTGTCGCTGGGCGCCTGCAATCGGGCACCGCCACCGGTGCCTGCCGTCGCGGCGCTCGAATTTTCTCCCACGGATCTGGTCAGCGCCGAATTGCGGCCGATGGCGCCGACCGTGCAGCTTTCCGGCACGCTGCGGCCATGGCGCGAAGCGACGGTGAAGGCAAGGGTCGCCGGCGAATTGCAGGCGCTCGCCGTTCGGGAAGGCGATGCCGTGAAGCAGGGCCAGGTCATCGGCCGCATCGACGCCACCGATTACCGCGCCCGGTTGGCAGGCAGCGAAGCCGATGCCGCTGCGGCCAACGCGACCCTGATCGTGGCCGAAAAGAACCAGGTGACGCAGGAATCGCTGCTGGCGAAGAACTTCATTTCGCGCAATGCCTACGACACGACGACGGGCAACCGCGACGCCGCGAAGGCGCGCCTCGATGCGGCGCGCGCTGCGGCCGACGTCGCGCGCAAGGCGCTGGCCGATACGACGCTGGTGGCGCCGATCGACGGCATCGTTTCGGCGCGGATCATCCAGGCCGGAGAGCGCGTGCCGGTCGACGGCCGGATCGTGACCATTTCCGACATCGCGCGGCTCGAGCTCGCCGCCAGCGTTCCGGCGGGTGATGCGGCGCGGCTCGCGCCCGGCGCCGAAATCACGCTCAGCGTCGAAGGCCTCGGTGATCTGCGGATCGGCGGCCGTATCGAACGCATCAACCCTTCTGCCGCCGCAGGATCACGCTCGATAGAGATATATGCGCTGATCGACAATCGCGACGGCCGCTTGCGCGGCGGCCTGTTCGCCCAGGGCCAGGTCGCAGCGGGCGCTGTGCAGGAGCGGGTGGCCGTGCCGGCGAGCGCGCTGCGCGAGGAAGGCGGGGAACAGGTCTTGTACGTGGTGGCCGGCGACAAGCTGCAGCGCCGTCGGGTGAGGACGGCGATCGCCCAGGCGGGCTGGGTCGCCGTCACGGAAGGGCTCGCCGCGGGCGAACGCGTGGTGCGCTACAACCTCGGCCCGCTCAAGGATGGCAGCGCGGCCAGGGTAAAGCCCGCAACGCCACCCGCGGCGCCCGTCGCCGTATCGCCAGCGCCGACTTCCTGACCCGGCGCCCGCTTCATGTGGTTCACCCGCATCAGCATCAACAATCCGGTATTCGCCACCATGATGATGGCGGCGCTGCTGGTGCTCGGCCTGTTCTCGGCGCAGCGACTGCCGGTCGAGCAGTTTCCAGACGTGGCTTTCCCGGTGATCGTGATCCAGACCGACTACCCCGGCGCCGCGCCGGAGAGCGTCGAGGAAGAGGTCACGCGTCCGATTGAGGAGGTGGTGAATACCATCAGCGGCATCAACGTGCTGTCCTCGCGTTCCTACGAGAGCCAGTCGCTGGTGATCGTCGAATTCAATCTCTCCACCGACCCGAAACTCGCCGCGCAGGACGTGCGCGAGAAGATCGCCGCGCTGCGCCCGAGCTTTCGCGACGAAATCAAGGAGCCCAAGGTCACCCGCTACAACCCCGATGACCAGCCGATTCTTTCCGTCGCGGTGATCGGGGCGGACACGCCGCTGCGCGAACTGACCACGCTGGCAGAACAGCGCATCAAGAAGCGCCTCGAGAATGTGCGCGGCGTCGGCCAGGCCACGGTGGTCGGCGGCGTCAAGCGCGAGATGCGCATCCTGTTGCGGCCGGCGAACATGGAAGCGCTGCAGGTCGGTGCCGACCAGGTGCTCGCCGCGCTGCGCAGCGAAAATCAGGAAGTGCCGGTGGGCAGCGTCTCCGGCGGCGGCCGCGAGCAGGTGGTGCAGATTCTCGGCCGTGCCGCGACGACGGAAGACTTCCGCCGCCTGATCGTCGCCCGGCGCGGCGGCAAACCGGTGACCCTGAGCGACGTCGCCGATGTCGCCGATGCGCAGGCCGACGAGGAAAGCGTCGCGCTGATCAACGGCAAGCGCGGACTCTCGGTCGATATCGTCAAATCGCAGGGGGCCAATACGATCGAAGTGGTCGACGGCGTGCGCGAGATGGTGGCGAGCCTCAGCCGCGAGCTGCCGCCCGGCGTCAAGCTCGAAATCGTCCGCGACGCCTCGCTCAGCATCCGCAATTCGGTCAGGGACGTGCGCATCACGCTGGTCGAAGGCGCGGCGCTCACCATCCTGATCGTGTTCTTCTTCCTCGCTTCGTGGCGCAGCACGGTGATCACGGGCCTGACGCTGCCGATCTCGCTGATCGGCGCCTTCCTGTTCATCTACGTCTTCGGTTTCTCGATCAACGTGCTGACGCTGATGGCGCTGTCGATTTCGGTCGGCCTCCTGATCGACGATGCCATCGTGGTGCGCGAAAACATCGTGCGCCATGTCGCCATGGGAACGCCGCCGCGCCAGGCCGCGCTCGAGGGCACGCAGGAAATCGGCCTGGCGGTCATGGCGACGACGCTTTCGATCGTCGCCGTGTTCCTGCCGGTGGGATTCATGGGCGGCATCATCGGCCGCTTCTTCCACCAGTTCGGCGTCACCGTGGTGGCGGCCGTGCTGATCTCGATGTTCGTCAGCTTCACGCTCGATCCGATGCTCTCCAGCATATGGCACGACCCGGAGGCCGAAGGCCATCACAGCCGCGGTCCGCTGGGACGCCTGCTGCACTGGTTCTCGCTGTTCACCCAGCGCCTGGAAAAGCGCTATGAGCTGCTGCTGGCGTGGGCCCTCGACCATCGCAAGAGCGTGCTCGGCATCGCCGTCGGATCTCTGGCCGGCGCGCTGGCGCTGCTGCCCTTCCTCGGTTCCGAATTCGTGCCCGAGCCCGACCTCAACGAACTGCAGGTGCAGTTCGTCACGCCGGTCGGCTCGTCGCTCGAGCTGACCCAGGCCAAGACCGAGCAGGCCGATGCCGCCCTGCACGAGTTCGCCGAGGTGCAGTACACCTATTCCACCATCAACACCGGATTCTCTCGCGGCAAGCACTCGGTGAACATGTTCGTCCAGCTGGTACCGCGCCGCGAGCGCAAGATCTCCCAGCAGGACCTGACGCAGCCGATACGCGACCGGCTGGCGCGGGTCGCCGGCATCGAGATCACCCAGGTGGCGGCCTACAAGGCGGTGTCGTCCGGCAAGAACCTGCAGGTCAGCCTGATGGGTCCCGATCGCGCCATGCTGGATCGCATCGCTGCACAGGTGATGGCGAAGGTCGGCGCGCTGCGGGGTGTGGTCGACCTCGAATCGAGCACCAAGGCGGCACGACCGCAACTGTCGATCCGGTTCAACCGCGAACTCGCCAGCGATCTCGGCATCGGCGTCGGCCAGGCGGCGCAGACCCTGCGCCCGCTGCTGGCCGGGCAGGCGGTGGGCAACTGGCGCGGGCCCGACGATCAGTTCTACGACCTCACCGTCAAGCTGCCGCCGACCGCACGCGAATCCGCTGCCGATCTGGCCGCCTTGCCGATTGCCAGCGGCCGTCCCGATGCGCAGGGCAATCCGCGCATGATCCGGCTGGCCGACGTCGCCACAGTGACGACGGCGCTGGGCGCGAGCCAGATCAACCGCAAGGACCAGACGCGCGAAGTGCTGGTATCGGCCAACAACCAGGGCCGGCCGGCCGGCGACATCGGCCGCGAGATGCGCAGCCTGATGCAGCAGATGGAGTTGCCGCCCGGCTACAGCTGGAGCATCGGCGGCGCCACCAAGGACATGATCGAGTCGGTCAATTTCGCCATGGTCGCACTGGGCCTCGCGGTGATCTTCATCTACCTGATCCTCGCCTCGCAGTTCGGCAGCTTCCTGCAGCCGCTGGCAATCATGGCTTCCCTGCCGCTGTCGCTGGTCGGCGTAATCCTGGCGCTGGTGGTCTGTCGCAGCACGTTGAACATTTTCTCCATCATCGGCTTCGTCATGCTGATGGGGCTGGTGACCAAGAACGCGATCCTGCTGGTCGACTTCATCAACCACGGCCTCGCCGCCGGGCAGTCGCGGCGCGACGCCGTCATCGCCGCCGGCGGCGTGCGGCTGCGGCCGATCCTGATGACGACGCTGGCCATGATCTTCGGCATGATCCCGCTCGCCCTGGCGCTGGGCGACGGCGCCGAGCAGCGCGCGCCGATGGGTCAGGCGGTGATCGGCGGCGTCATGACATCCAGTTTGCTGACCCTGATCGTGGTGCCGGTGATCTATACCTACTTCGACGATTTCACATTATGGCTGCGTCGGCGCTTCGCCGGCCCTTCCGGAGACTCCGCATGAAATTCGCCCCGCTGCTTCTTCTGCCCTTCCTGCTGGCCGCCTGCAGCGAGCCGCCGCCGCCCCCGGCCGTGCCGAAACTGGTGCGCACCCTGAGAGTCGGCGCTGGCTCGCCTTGCGCACCTGGAACGCCGCTTTGCGGGCAGGTGACGGCGACCGGCGATGCGCCGCGAGCCTACAGCGGTGAAGTCCGGGCGCGGATCGAGACCACGCTCGGCTTTCGCATCGCCGGCAAGATCGTCGAGCGCCGGGTCGATGCCGGCATGCGGGTCAGCCCGGGCCAGGTACTGGCGCGCCTCGATCCGGCCGACGCCGCGCTGCAGGCGACGCAAGCCGAGGCGCAGCGCGCACTGGCTGCAGCCGAGCTGGCGCGCTATCGCGACCTGAAGGCGAAGAACTACATCAGCGCGTCGGCCCTCGACGCCAGGGAAACGGCCTTCAAGGCGGCCGACGCACAAGCTGCGCTGGCGAAGAATCAGGCGGCCTACACAACGCTGGCTGCCGATCGTGCCGGCGTCATTGGTCAGGTGCTGGCCGAGTCCGGGCAGGTGGTGAGCGCAGGGCAGGCGGTATTCCGCCTGGCACCGGACGGCGAGCGCGAGATTGCCATCGCATTTCCGGAGGGTGAAGTGCGTGCCTTCAAGCTCGGCCAGGCGGCGGAAGTCACGTTCTGGGCCAGCCAGGGCGCGGCGACGAAACCCCTGGCCGGGCAGTTGCGCGAGATCTCGCCGGTGGCCGATCCGGTGACCCGCACCTATGCCGCGCGCGTCAGTCTCAAGGACGCAGACCCACTGCTGCCGCTGGGCATGAGCGCGAGCGTGCGCTTCCCGTCGGGCGCGCCGGGTGCAGCGCGACTGCTGGTGCCGCTGACGGCGATCTTCCAGAAAGGCAATCAGCCGGCAGTGTGGAAAGTCGGCGCTGACAACACGGTGACCCTGCAGGCGGTCGATGTGGCGGAATTCACCGAACGTGGCGCCGTCGTCGTCGGCGGCCTCGCCGGCGGCGAGCAGATTGTCGCCGCCGGAGTGAATCTGCTCACCGCCGGCGAGAAGGTGCGCGTCGTTGCGGCAGCGGTGCCGATTCAATGAAGCACCTGAATCTCTCGGAGTGGGCGCTGCGACACCAGCAGATGGTGCTCTACCTCATGATCGTGTTCATGGTGGGGGGCGTTCTGGCGTTTCTCAAACTCGGCCGCGCCGAGGATCCGGACTTCCTTTTCCGGGTCATGGTGGTGCGGACCTTGTGGCCGGGAGCCAGTGCCCAGCAGGTCGAGCAACAACTCACCGAACGCATCGAGAAGAAGCTGGCCGAGACGCCTTGGGTGGATGTTCTGCGCACAGCATCCAAGCCGGGCGAATCGCTGACCATCGTGATCCTCAAGGATTACACGCCGAGGACCGAGGTACCGGAAGCCTGGCGCCAGGTAAGGAAGAAGCTCGACGACATCCGCCACACGCTGCCGCCGGGTGTGCAGGGACCGTTTCCCAATGACGAATTCGGCGATGTGCAGATCAAGATCTTCGCCCTGACGGCGCGTGATGACCAGGCCGGCTACACCATGGGCGACCTGCGCCGCGAGGCCGACCGGCTGGCGCGCGAACTGCGTCGCGTGGATGACGTGAAGAAGGTCGAGCTGATCGGCGTGCAGGACGAAAAGATCTACATCGACGTGAGCCCGGCGCGCCTGGCCGCCATGGGATTGGTGCCGACCCAGGTGTTCGACGCGCTGCAGCGGCAGAACGCCGTCGCACCGGCCGGCCACGTCGAGACCGAGACGGATCGCGTGCGCCTGCGGGTCACCGGGCCGTTCGACAGCGTCGACGCCTTGCGCGAAAGCACGCTGGCGGTAGGCGGACGCGCTTTCCGCCTGGGCGACATCGCGCACGTCACGCGCGGCCTCGCCGATCCGCCGCAGCCGCGCATGCGCGTGGCGGGACGCGATGCGATCGGCCTCGGCATCGTCATGGACCGGGGCGGCAACGTGATCGACTTGGGCGAGAACCTCACCAAGGCGATGGACCGGCTCAAGCAGAACCTGCCGGTGGGCATGGACGTGCACGTGGTGGCGGATCAGCCGCAGATCGTCAAGGTGTCGCTCAACCTGTTCGTCAAGACCCTGGGCGAAGCGATGATCATCGTCCTCGCCGTGTCCTTCCTGTCCCTGGGCTGGCGCACCGGCACGGTAGTCGCGCTGTCTATCCCGCTGGTGCTGGCGATCACCTTTCTCCTGATGAAGGCCTTCGGCATCGATCTGCAGCGTATTTCCCTGGGCGCTCTGGTCATCGCGCTGGGCCTGCTGGTCGACGATGCCATCATCGCGGTGGAAATGATGGTGGTGAAGATGGAGCAGGGCTGGGACCGCTTCAAGGCGGCCACCTTCGCCTACACCTCGACGGCATTTCCGATGCTGACAGGGACGCTGATCACGGCGGCGGGTTTTACGCCGGTCGGCTTCGCCAAGTCGGCGGCCGGCGAATACACCTTCTCGATCTTCGCCGTGGTGACCATCGCGCTGCTGGTGTCGTGGATCGTCGCCGTGGTGTTCACCCCCTGGCTGGGTTACAGGTTGCTGGATCCCGTCAAGCTGCGCGCAGCCGCGGAAAAGCATGGCGGTGACGTCTACGAGTCGCCCTTCTACCGGCGCTTTCGCGCGCTCGTGGTGTGGTGCCTGCGCCACCGCTGGCTGGTCATAGGCGCCACGGTAGCCATGTTCGCGCTGTCGCTGGTGGCCTTCAACAAGGGCGTGCAGAAGCAGTTCTTCCCGCCCGCCAGCCGGCCCGAGGTCATGATCGACATATGGCTGCCGCAGGGCGCTTCGCTGAAGGCGACCGAGCGCGAGGTGAAACGCGTCGAAGCCTTGCTCGACAAGGACGAGGGGATCGCTTCGTGGTCGTCCTACATCGGCAACGGTGCGCCGCGCTTCGTTCTTTCGCTCGATCAGCAGTTGTTTGCCGACAATTTCGGGCAGATGGTCATCATGACCAAGGGGCTCAAGGAGCGGGAGGAAGTGAAGAACCGCCTCGAGGCTGCTTTCGCCAATTCGGATGGTTCATGGTCGCATCTGCGCCTGCGCGTGGTGCGCATGGAAAACGGGCCGCCGGTCGGCTACCCGGTTCAGTTCCGCATTTCCGGGGAAGATCTGACCGCCTTGCGCGAGGGCGCGGAAAGCATCGCCACCGTGATGCGGGCCCATCCCAACCTGCGCAACGTCAACTTCGACTGGAACGAGCGGATCAAGTCGGTGCGGGTCGAGATCGACCAGGATCGCGCCCGCGCGCTGGGTGTCTCCAGTCAGGACGTCGCGCTGACCCTGCAGGGCTGGCTGGTGGGCGCCACCGTGACCCAGTTCCGCGAGAGCGACCAGCTGATCGACGTGGTCTGGCGTGCCGGCGCCGAGGGTGGCGCCGATCCGCGCACGTTCACGCGGCTGCCGGATCTCGATGTCGTTGCCGCCAGCGGACGCCACATTCCGCTGGCACAGGTGGCGCGTCTGGTACCGGTGCTCGAGGAAGGCCTGATCTGGCGGCGCAATCGCGTGCCGACCATCACCGTCCGTGCCGACATCGCCGGCAGCGTGCAGCCGCCGGTGGCCTCGGCGCAGGTGGATCAGCAATTGGGCGACTTGAAGGCGAAGCTGCCGCCGGGCTTCCGCATCGAAGTCGGCGGCACGACCGAGGAGTCGGCCAAGGGCGAGAAGCCGATCATGGCGGTGGTGCCCTTGATGGTGGTCGGTGTGACCATACTGCTCATGATGCAACTGCAGAGCATCAGCCGCATGGTCATCGTGCTGCTCACGGCGCCGCTGGGCCTGATCGGGGTCACGCTGGCGATGCTGGTGTTGCAGGTGCCCTACGGCTTCGTCGCCAACCTCGGCGTGATCGCCCTGATGGGCATGATCCTGCGCAACTCGGTGATCCTGATCGACCAGATCGAGCAGGACGAGCAGGCCGGCAAGAGCGAATGGGAGGCGATCGTGGGCTCGACCGTGCGCCGCTTCCGCCCGATCACCCTGACCGCCGCGGCGGCGGTGCTGGCCATGATTCCGCTGAGCCGCCAGGTATTCTGGGGCCCCATGGCGGTGGCCATCATGGGCGGCCTGATCATCGCCACCGTGCTGACCTGCCTGTTCCTGCCCGCCTTGTATGCGGCGTGGTTCCGGGTCAAGGAACCGACCGACGACTCAATGGCGGCGTAGAATCCTGCCCTTGTCGGCGCTGAAGTAATATTAGATTATGCTAATATAGCATTCTTGGAGATATGATGAATTTCGAACAAGCCCGCTTCAATATGGTCGAGCAGCAATTGCGCCCCGGCAAGGTGCTGGACCCTGACGTCCTCGAAGTGCTGTTCGTGGTCAAGCGCGAAGAGTTCGTTCCGCCCGCCCATCGTCGCCTGGCATTTGCCGACACGCAGATCCCGCTGGGAGGCGATGCCGGTGCCTGCATGCTGTCGCCGCGGGTCGAGGCCCATGCCCTGCAGGCGCTGGCCATGAAGAAACACGAAAACGTGCTCGAAGTCGGCACCGGTTCCGGCTACATGGCGGCCCTGCTGGGCGTCCACGCCGACCATGTATGGTCGATCGAGATCGACCCGCGACTGGCCGAGACCGCGCGCGAAAACCTGCACCGCGCCGGCGTAACCAATGTTACGGTTGAAGTCGGCAACGGTCTCGCCGGCTTGCCCGCCCACGCACCCTACGATGTCATCATGGTCTCCGGTGCCGTGGCCGCGACGCCCCGCGCCCTGCTCGACCAGCTCAAGCCCGGTGGCCGCCTTTTCGCCATCGAAGGCAAGGCACCGGCGATGGAAGCCGTGCTGTACACACGGGTGGGCAGCGAGTTCCGTCGACTGGCCGTGTTCGAAACCGTGGTCGCGCCCCTGCGCGACGGCGAGCAGGCGCCGGCGTTCGTGTTCTGACCCGATGCGTCAGCTTTCCGCCCCACAGCTCAAGGAGTGGCTCGCCGATGCAGAACGGTCCAAGCCGGTGCTGCTCGACGTCCGCGAACCCTGGGAATTCGAGACCTGCCGCATCGCCGGATCGCAATCGATGCCGATGCGCGGCATTCCGGCGCGTTATCACGAACTCAAGCGCGACGATGACATCGTAATGATCTGCCATCACGGCGCGCGCAGCTTTCAGGCTGGAATGTTTCTGGAACAGATGGGCTTCACCAGCATCGTCAACCTCCAAGGCGGCGTCGCTGCCTGGGCGCGGGAAGTCGATCCGACAATGCCAACGTACTAAACCCGAAAAGAACGCGGAGTTCGCATGAAAACAACGTTTCAGTGGAGGCTAACGTCGGATCGATCGACGTCAAGCGCAGCGGCAGCAACCAAGAAAGTACTTCCCCTGATGATCGCCGGCTGCCTGTCCGCCGCCGGGCTTGTCGATGCAGCCCACGGCGCCGACCTGATGGCGGTCTATCGCGATGCACTGGCCTACGATGCGCAGTTCGCCTCGGCGCGCGCCGCACTCGACGCCGGCCGCGAGAAGCTGCCGCAGGGCCGCGCCGGCCTGCTGCCGACCGCCGGCCTGTCGGCGAACACCGGCTGGAACCGGCAGGCCACCGGCGTGCGCAGCGAGCCGCCGACGAGCAGCAATACGGAGTACAACAGCAACGGCTGGTCTGTCAGCCTCTCGCAGCCATTGTTCCGCTGGCAGAACTGGGTGGCCTACAATCAGTCGGAGCTCGCGGTGGCGCAGGCCGAAGCCCAGTTCGGGCTGGCGCGGCAGGAATTGATCGTGCGCGCGGCGCAAGCCTATTTCGACGTGCTGCTGGCACAGGATACGCTGGCGGTTGCACAGGCGCAGAAGGTCGCGATTGCGGAACAGCTCGAATCGGCCAAGCGCAATTTTGAAGTCGGCACCGCGACGATTACCGACACCCACGAAGCCCAGGCGCGCTACGATCTGACCAGCGCGCAGGAAATTGCGGCAATGAATGACCTGAGCGTCAAGCGACAGGTCTTGCGTTCCGTTATCGGCAAGGAACCGGAAGGCCTGAAGAATCTCAAGCCCGGCGTGCAACTGAGCCGCCCGCAGCCGGACGACATCAACAAATGGGTAGAGATGGCCGAGTCGGCGAGCGCCTCGGTGCAGATCTATACCGCCTTGTATGAAATCGCCCAGCGCGAGATCGAGAAGCAGCGTGCCGGCCATTATCCGACGCTGGACCTGGTCGCCAGCCGCAGCCGCAGTTCGAACACGGGTTCCTACGCCCTCGGCGCCGTGCGTCCGGGCAGCGATACCGACGTCCATGCCATCGGCCTGCAGCTCTCGCTGCCGATCTTTGCCGGCGGCGCGACCGTATCCAGGGATCGCGAAGCCGTCGCCTTGAAGGAAAAAGCCGCCTCCGATCTCGAAAATGCCCGGCGCACTGCAGCGCTCAATGCGCGCCAGGCCTATCTGGGGGTGAGTTCGGGGCTGGCGCAGGTGCAGGCCTACCAGGCGGCTCTGACCTCTTCGCAGTCGGCACTGGATTCAAACAAGCTCGGCTATGAAGTTGGCGTGCGGATCAACATCGACGTCCTGAATGCGCAGAGCCAGCTCTTCGATACCCGCCAGAAGCTGGCCAAGGCCAGACTGGATACGCTGGCCGCCCTGCTCAAGTTGAAGGCTGCCGCGGGCACCCTCGGCGAAGACGACGTGGCCGCGGTCAACGCCCTGCTGGAGTAATCATCTCCAGCGTGCGCGCTGTCGCGCCGCGATGTCGTTCGGCAAATGCCCGCCCGGCTGCGCTCATGGCTTGCCGCATTTCGGCATTTGCCAGCAGAGCATTGACCTGACGCACCAGATCATCGGCATCGCGCACCGACCGCGCGGCTCCGCAGGCGATGGCCTCGCGCGCCGCCTCGGCAAAGTTTCGCGTCGAAGGGCCGATCAGGATCGGGGTGCCGCAGGCCGCCGCTTCGATCAGGTTCTGGCTGCCGAAATCGAGCAGGCTGCCGCCGATGAAGGCGACGTCGGCCGACGCGTACCAGGCGAACATCTCGCCCATGCTGTCGCCGATCAGCACCCCGGTGCGTGCGTGAATCACCGATTTCTCGCTGCGTCGCTGCATGCTGAAGCCACGCTCGGTCGCGAGTCGCGCCACTTCGTCGAAGCGCTGCGGATGGCGGGGAACCAGAACCAGCAGCGGCGTTACCTGCGCGTCAAGCGGGATATCAGGAACGCGGAGTGCACCAGCGCCGTCCCGCAAGGGGCTACCGCTGCGCATGACCTTCGCCCCTCCCGACTTTCGCCACGCATCCAGGATCAGCGCCTCCTCGCCTTCACGTGTGCTGGCCGCCAGCCACACCGGCCGGTCGCCCCAGCCCGAGCGAAACGCACGGCCGAGTTCGATCTGCCCCGCAGGTGCCGCCACGTCGAACTTGATGTTGCCGGTGATCGTGATGCGTAGCGCGCCCAGGGCTTCGAGGCGCGCCGCGTCGCCGGCCGTTTGCGCGCCGACGCCCGTCAGGCCCTGCAGTGCCCCCCGTGTAAGCGCGGGGAATTTGGCGTAACGCCGCGCGGAGCGTTCCGACAAGCGGGCATTGACCAGGCACAGCGGAACTTCCTCTGTCCGGCATGCAGCGATCAGATTCGGCCACAACTCGGTCTCCATGATGAGGCCGAACTCGGGTCGGAAGTGGCGCAGAAAGCGCCGCATCGCCCAGGGCGTGTCGTAGGGCAGATAGGTGCGCTCGACGGAGTCGCCGAACAGCGCCTCGGATGTCGCGCGCCCGGTGGGAGTCATGTGGGTGAACAGGATGCGGTGTCCCGGAAAGCGTTCACGCAGAGCGGCAACCAGCGGCTGCGCGGCGCGGGTTTCGCCGACCGAAACGGCATGCAGCCAGATGGTCGGCGCCGGCTCGCTCTGCGCACCTGGGATCCCGCTTTGCCGGCCCGCGAAGCGGAATTCCCGGCAGACAAGGCCAGGGCAGGGAACGGCGTCGAAATATCCGAACCGCTCTCTCCAGTGCCGAAGATATTCGGGCTGCCTGCGGGCGCGCCACAGCAAATGCAGGACGGCCCAGGGCAGGAGGGCGAGCACGGCGAGGCTGTAGATGAAGCGCGCCATCAGAGCAGCGGCAACGCGGCGGCGAGCACGTCGCCGACCGTCGGGGGCCGGCCCCGGGCGCCCAGATTGATGGCCGGCGTGGCGGCAAGAACACCGGTCAGCGCCGGATCGGAGGCGCAGAACAGCGCCAGCGTCGGTCGCCCGAGAGCAGCGGCAAGATGGACCAGACCGGTATCGACACCGATCACGATGCGCGCTGCGGCGAGATGCCCGGCGAGTTCCGCCAGGCTCATGGACGGCAGGACGCCGGCGCCGGGAATCGCTTCGGCGATCCGGGCTGCGCGCTCGCGCTCAGCGGCGCTACCGGCCGGCAGCCGACAATCGATGCCCCGTTCATGCAAGGCCTTGCCCACGGCAATCCAGTGCTCCTGCGGCCACAATTTGTCGTCGCGCGAGGTCGCGGTGAGCAGTATCGCGTTCGGCCCTGCAGGAGTCGGTGCCGGTGATACGGCGATGCCGTAGTCAAGTTCGGCTGCTGCGGTGTAGCCACACGCCAGGGCAGCAAGGCGACGATTGCGCTCGATCGCGTGAATATCGTTCGCCACGTCGAAATTCGCATCGTAGAAGCGGGCTGCCAGCGGTTCGCGCGCTGAAGACGCGGTGTAGCCGCAGCGTTTGCCGCGCGCCATGCGGGTGATCAGCGCACTTTTCAGCAGGCCTTGGGTGTCGATTGCCAGATCGTAGCTTTCCTCTTGCAACGTCGCGCGGAAAGACCGGATTTCACCCCAGGTTGCAGGACTCAGAAGAGATCGACGCCAGCGCCTGAGTGCTACCGGGAAAACGCGCCGGAGGCCCGGGTGCAGACGCGGAATGTCGAGGAAGCCTTCCTCCACCACCCAGTCGATTTGCGCTTCGGGATATCTGCGGCGCAGGTCGCTGACGACCGGCAGGTTGTGAACCACGTCGCCGAGGGAGGATGTTTTGATGAGAAGAATGCGCATCGGTAGGGGCGGGATGACGCCTTGCGCCGTAAAATGCATCCCAAACGCAATTATAGCTGCCCATGACCTCTGCCGACCGCCAGCCCCTTTCCGCCGTCCTGATCACCAGGAACGCCGCCAGCCAGCTCGCGGAGTGCCTTGCGAGCGTGGCCTTCTGCGACGAAGTCATCGTCGTTGACTCGGGCAGCGAAGACGCCACGGCGGAGATTGCCGGACGCCATGGCGCGCGGGTCATCCAGGTTGAATGGCGAGGCTTCGGACCGCAGAAGCAGTTCGCCGTCGAGCAGGCAAGCCATGACTGGGTGCTCTGCATCGATGCCGACGAGCGGGTGACGGCGCAACTGCGCGAGAGCATCCTTGCCGCACTGTCGGTGCCGGCGCAGTGCGTCCCATCGGAAACTCGCGCGGGCTATCGTTTTGCCCGCTGCAATCGTTTCATGGGGCGCTACCTGAAGCATGGCGAGGGCTATCCCGACTGGAGCCTGCGCCTCTTCGACCGCCGTCGCGCGCGCTGGTCGGACGACGCGGTGCACGAGAAAGTGCTGGCCGCGGGGGGCATCGGCACGCTGCAAGGCGATCTGTTGCACGAGTCGGCGGAGTCGCTGGACGCCTATCTCGCCAAGCAGAACCGCTACAGTACGCTGGCTGCCGACGCGGCGCTGGCGCGCGGGGAGAGGGCGACGGCAATGCATCTGCTGCTGTCGCCATCGCTGCGTTTCATCAAGTTCTACTTTCTTCGCCTGGGCCTGCTGGACGGGCTTCCGGGCCTGGTGCACATCCTTGTCGGCTGCACGGCCAGCTTCGCCAAGTATGCGAAAATGATTCAATTTCAGAGACGCGATCAATGAAAGTTCTGCTTACCGGCGCTGCCGGCTTCATCGGCATGCACGTCTGCGAGCGCCTGCTGGCGCGCGGCGACGAGGTTGTGGGTGTAGACAACCTCAATGACTACTACGACGTTGGCCTGAAGGAGGCGCGGCTGGCGCGGCTGGCGCCCAATCCGCGCTTCAGTCTTTCCCGGCTCGACATTGCCGATCGCGACGGCATCGCCGACCTGTTCGACAGGGAGCGCCCGCAGCGCGTCATCAACCTGGCGGCGCAGGCCGGAGTTCGCTACTCGCTGCAGAATCCGCATGCCTATGTCGATAGCAACGTGGTCGGGTTCGTGAATATCCTGGAAGGCTGTCGCCATAGCGGCGTCGAGCACTTTGTTTACGCCAGCAGTTCCAGCATCTACGGCGGCAACGAGCGCATGCCCTTCTCGGAGCACGACAACGTCGATCATCCGGTCAGCCTCTATGCTGCGACCAAGAAGGCCAACGAGCTGATGGCGCACACCTACAGCCATCTGTTCGCGCTGCCTACCACCGGCCTGCGCTTCTTTACCGTATATGGGCCGTGGGGCCGTCCCGACATGGCGCTGTTCCTCTTTACCAAGGCCATCCTCGAAGGCCGGCCGATCGACGTCTTCAACCACGGCAGAATGCGCCGCGACTTTACCTACATCGACGACATTGCCGAAGGCGTGATCCGCGTTCTCGATCGTCCACCGCAGGCCGATCCGGACTTCGACAAGCAGGTTCCCGATCCTGCAACGAGCTGGGCGCCGTATCGGGTGTTCAACATCGGCAACCACCAGCCGGTCGAGCTGATGGCCTACATCGAGGCGCTCGAACAGGCTCTGGGCAAACAGGCGACGAAGAATTTCCTGCCGCTGCAGGATGGCGATGTGCCGGCCACTCACGCCGACACCTCCGAACTCACGCGCGTCACCGGCTTTTCGCCCGAGACGCCCGTGGTTGAGGGCGTGCGTCGCTTCGTGGATTGGTACCGGAGCTACATGGGTGTCTGACCCGTCGCTGCTCGCCGTCGTTCTCAGCGGCGGTTCCGGCACGCGGCTTTGGCCCATGTCGCGCGAGCAGCACCCGAAGCAGCTACAGTCCCTGCTGGGCGGCGAGAGTTTGCTGCAGCAGACGCTGCGCCGCCTCGAGGGCTTGCCGCTGGGGGTGCCGATCATCGTCGGCAATCATGAATACCGCTTCCTCACCGCAGAGCAATTGCGCCAGCTCGGGCTGGTGGACTGGACTCTGTTGCTGGAGCCGGTCGGGCGCAATACCGCCCCCGCGCTGACGGCCGCTGCGCTCTACGCCACGCGCGACGGAACCGATCCGGTGCTGCTGGCCACCCCGGCGGATCAGCATGTGCGAAATGCCGATGCATTCAGGGACGCCGTCCGGCGCGGCATGCCGGAGGCGGAGCGTGGCGCCATGGTGACTTTCGGCATTGCGCCCGACCGCCCCGAAACCGGCTACGGCTATGTCGAGGCCGGCACCGTTGCCGCCGGGTCCGGGGTCCGTGCGCTCATCGCATTCGCGGAAAAGCCGGACCTGGCAACGGCAAGGGGTTACCTGGCCGGCGGACGGCACCTGTGGAACAGCGGCATCTTCATGCTGCGCGCTTCGGTTTGGCTCAGGGCCATCGGCCACTTCGCACCGGAGATTCTCGCTGCCTGCCGCAAGGCAGTGGATGGTGCGCGCGACGACTGCGATTTCGTGCGCCTCGATCCGGCGGCCTTCGCCGCATCGCCCGTCGATTCGATCGACTATGCGGTGATGGAAAAGCTTCCTGCCGCAGCGGAACTGGGCATTCCGGGTCGCGTCATTCCCCTCGATGCGGGCTGGTCTGATGTCGGTGCCTGGGATGCCCTTTGGCTGGCGAGCGATCGCGGTGACGATGGCAATGCCGTGAGGGGCGATGTCTGGCTGGAGGATTCGCACGGCAACCTGGTGATCGCCGAGCACGGCCTTGTCGCCTGCATCGGCTGCGAAGACATGGTTGTGGTGGGGACCGCAGATGCCGTTCTGATCGCGCCAAGATCCCGCAGCCAGGACGTGAAGCGCTTGGTAGGCCGGCTCAAGGCGGCCGGCCGCAGCGAAGTCGATTTGCACCGCAAGGTGCATCGGCCGTGGGGCTGGTACGATGGCATTGATCGTGGCGAGCGGTTCCAAGTCAAGCGCATTGTCGTTCGCCCCGGTGCTGCGCTGTCGCTGCAGAAGCATCACCATCGCGCCGAGCATTGGGTGGTGGTGCGTGGCGCCGCCAAAGTGACGCGCGGCGCGGAGACTATCCTGCTCGGCGAGAACGAATCGACCTATATCCCGCAGGGTGTGAAACACCGGTTGGAAAACCCAGGGCAGATACCGCTCGAGATCATCGAGGTGCAGTCGGGCAGCTATCTTGGCGAGGACGATATCGTGCGCTTCGAGGAAGACAGCGGATTCAAGCCATGACAACAATAATCGCCATCATCCCCGGCGTTGCGGGCCGGGACGCCGCCGGTCTCGCCGGGTTTCTGCCCGACAAAGCTTCGGAGTGGATGGCATCGTGCGGCGCCGTCCGTTGCGCTGGCCGAAGGACGTTCAGCGACGCTTCATGGCGGCGCATGGTGAATATGCTGTTTGCGCTGCTGGTCGCAGCGGCTTGCGCGATGCCCGCGCTCGCCGCCGCGCCGATAGCGCCGACCCTGCTGCTGGCCGAGCGCTATCGCGGCGATATCGATGTCTCGCGCTACTGGGTCAGCGAAAAGCTTGACGGAGTGCGGGCAAGTTGGGATGGGCGGGTTCTCCGGTTTCGCAGCGGCAACCCGGTTCCCGCTCCGACGTGGTTTCTCGATGCCCTGCCGCAGCAACCTCTGGATGGCGAGCTCTGGCTCGGCCGCGGCACCTTCGATCAACTCTCGGCCCTCGTCCGCAGCCAATCTCCCGACGACGCCAAGTGGCGGCGCGTGCGTTACATGATTTTCGAACTGCCGAACGCTTCCGGCGGCTTCAGCGATCGCGTCGAACAGATCAAGGCCCTGATCGCCGCAGCGAATCTCCCCTGGCTGCAGGCCGTTCCTCAATTCCGGTTGCCCGATGCGTCTGCGTTGCACAAAAAGCTGCGCGACGTCGTGCGCAGCGGCGGCGAAGGACTGATGCTGCACCGCGAGGATGCCCTCTACGAAACCGGTCGCTCCAGTGCGCTGCTCAAAGTGACGCCATGGCTCGATGCCGAAGCGCGCGTGGTCGCCCATCTGCCGGGGAAAGGAAAATATGCCGGCTTGACAGGCGCATTGCGGATGCAATTGCCGGACGGCCGCCGCTTCTCCCTCGGAAGCGGACTGACCGATGCCCTGCGGCGCAATCCGCCGCCGGTTGGCACGTCGGTTACCTATCGCTATCGCGAGCTTACGCAAAACGGCATGCCGCGCTTTCCGAGGTATCTGCGGGTGCGTGACCCGCTCTGACATCGCTTCGCGGGCGTAATGATCAACTAGTCCAGGATGGCCGCCTTTCCCTGCGGCATCAGCCTCTTGCGACGGCCACCGTGCCCGGCTACAATTGCGTTCAACCAATGAACATTACGCGTGCAGCCAGTGCCCACTGACCCCCATCATTACCGACTGCTGAAGCTCATCGAGGCCAACCCCGGGATCAACCAAAGGGAGATGGCCGAAGCCATGGGTGTGAGCCTCGGGAAGGTCAATTACTGCGTCAAGGCATTGGTGCAGAAGGGAATTATCAAGATCCACGGGTTTCGCCATCATGGCAACAAGAGAGCGTATGCCTATCTGCTCACTCCTGGCGGCATTGAGGCCAAAGCGCGTCTGGCTGTCACCTATCTCAAGGACAAGATGGCCGAGTACGAAGCGATTCGACGCGAGATAGAAGAACTTCGGCGCGAAACGGAAAAAGAGGCCTCTGCATGAGCGAAGTGCCTGGAAGTGGCTCGCGGCATGCGGGCGAGACAGCTCGCCGATCCTTCGCTGGACCACTGCCGCCCCATGCTCCAGCCGTTCCCGACGAATTCGCGTGGAACCTGCCGTGGTATGTCGCCTATGCGAAGGCGAGACAAGAGCATGTCGCAAAAGAAAACCTCCTGCGCCAGGGCTATTCCGTCTACCTGCCACAGATGAAGGTGCTGAGGCGCATTCGCGGCCATCATCAGCCCCGATGGGAGCCCTTGTTTCCGCGTTACCTGTTTGTACAACCCGGGTCGGCGGAGCATTCGATTGCGCCCGTGCGCAGCACCATTGGCATTACTGGAATCGTCCGCTTCAGTCACGATCCGGCCGTGATAAGGCCGGAGACGTTGAGGGGTATCCGTGAGCTCGAACTGCGGCAGAGCGCAGCAACGGACGAGGAGCTCAGCCCGTTTCGACCCGGCGAGAGAATTCGCGTGGCCGAGGGCCCGCTGTCGGGGTTGGAAGGTCTCGTATCGAGCGCTTCGCAGCAAAGAATAATTGTCCTCATGCAGCTTTTGGGAAGAGATACCCGGGTCAGCATGAATTGCGACCAGTTACTGGTTTTGAACTGATTGACCCGGAAGGTCGTCGGCGCCGCTTCATTTTGAGCAATAACCGACGCGAGTCTGCGTCGAACGCACCACGTATCCGGCAACTGCTGTGCGCTTTGGCGCGCGGGCATGGCGGTAGCGTGGACGAAGCCCGCAGTCGCGCTTCGGCCCCTGATTGGATTGGCTCCGCGAATCACCGCAATCTCGATGAAATGGGTACCGATCCGTGGCGCCGGTAACCGCGCGCAATGCCCAGAAGCGGTCACGGGAATATGTCCGTATTATGTCGCAACCGCCAGACCCCGTCCCCGGTGAATTCCCGCGTGAAACTGGTGTGGCAGCCGGCCGATCGCTCGCCCAACAAGACGTCAATGAGAATGAAGGATCAGTACAATGATTTTTTCAAGAACGCCCCTGGAAGGTGACGCTTTCATCATTGACATAGAGCGACACGAAGATTTCAGGGGATTCTTTGCCCGTACTGTTTGTCGGGATGAGTTCAAGAAACATGGCTTGTGCGCTGAATTCACGCAACAAAGCATCTCATTCAATCCCAAGGTAGGAACCCTCAGGGGCATGCACTGGCAAACCGAACCGTACGCAGAAGAAAAGCTGGTAAGGGCGACACGCGGGGCGATCTTTGACGTCATCGTCGACATACGGCCTGACTCGAGAACCTACAGACAATGGCATGCGGCGGAGCTCTCCGAGCACAACAGGCGCCAGATCTACATTCCGAAAGGCTTCGCCCACGGATTCCAGACGCTTGAGCCGGACACCGAAGTGCTCTACGAAATGACCACCTCCTACCACCCCGAAGCCTCCAGAGGATTTCTCTGGAACGACCCGGTGATCAATATCGGATGGCCGGAAACGGCGGACCGAATCATAGGAATCAGGGATTCCGAATTGCCCGGGTTCACCAGTCCTGAATAGAAACACCACACGTCGCGCGACGATGTCGACAACGCCAGTCCCTGTGGAGAATCCATCGCCCGCTGCAGACCCCGCATTGGCGGCAGCGAGAGCCCATGGCACCGGATGGCATACGACGGTTTTGATGATCCTTGAGGTTCCGACATGAAGTGCAGGCACTGCCGATCCGAAATCAAGTTGCCCCTGGTCGATCTGGGCAGTGCGCCGCCGTCCAACGCCTATCTTGCGGAGCAGGACTTGCATGCGCCGGAGCGGTGGTTTCCCCTGCGAGTGCTCGTATGCGAGAACTGTTGGCTGGTGCAAACCGAGGACTTTGCGAAGGCTGATGAACTCTTCGACGCCGACTATGCTTATTTCAGCAGCTTTTCAAGCAGTTGGCTGGCGCATTGCGAGCGCTATGTCGAGGATATGTCGGAAGGCTTCGGCTTGTGCGCGCAGAGCCACGTGGTCGAAATCGCGGCCAACGACGGCTATCTGCTGAAGTACTTCCTGTCGCGCGGCATCCCCTGCACCGGCGTGGAGCCTACCGCGAGCACGGCAGCGGTGGCGCGGAGCAGGGGCATCGAAATCATCGAGGGATTCTTTGGCCTCGACATGGCTCGAGAGCTTGTCGGCCAGGGCAAGGAGGCCGACTTGACGGTCGCCAACAACGTACTTGCCCACGTTCCCGACATCAATGACTTTGTCGCGGGCTTCGCCGTGCTGCTCAAGCCGCAGGGTGTGGCGACCTTCGAGTTTCCCCACTTGCTGCGGTTGATGGTCGAGAATCAGTTCGACACCATCTACCACGAGCATTTCTCCTATCTGTCGCTTACGGCAGTCAAGAATATCTTTTCGGAAAACGGGATGATGATCTTTGACGTGCAGGAGCTCCCCACCCATGGCGGCAGCCTGCGGGTCTTCGCCCAGAGAACGGATACGGGTACCCGACCAGTACACGACCGCGTCCGGCTGCTGCTCGAAAGGGAGGATGCGATTGGTATGCGCACTTCGGCCTACTACGCGGGGTTTCAGGCGCGCGCAGAAAAGGTCAAGGATGATTTTGTCAGCTTCCTGATTGAGACAAAGCGCGCTGGCAAGAAAGTCGCGGCCTATGGGGCGGCGGCAAAAGGCAACACGCTGATGAACTTTGCCGGCATACGGTCTGACTTGATTCCGTATGTGGTCGACAAGAATCCGGCCAAACAGGGAAAGTTCATGCCAGGCAGTCGCATTCCCATAATGGCGCCTGCGGTTCTGGAACGAGATCGTCCAGACTATCTGGTGGTCCTGCCGTGGAATATCGCTGCCGAAGTGCGGGACCAGAATTCCAGGTTGATTGATCTCGGTACGAAATTCGTCACGGCGGTGCCGAAACTGGAAATCGCATGACCGGCACGGTACTGCTCACCGGTGCCTGCGGCTTTGTGGGTCGCCAGGTACTGAAAGCGCTGACCGAACGAGGTACCCAGGTCCGGGCAGTGGTCCGCGACGGAAGTCAGGGCAGGCTTCCGGGCCGGGAATCCGTTGATGAGGTCGTCGCCACGCCCGACCTGTTCGGCGAAACTGCCGGCTGGTGGGCGGAAGCCTGCAGGGAAGTCGATACCGTCATCCATGTGGCATGGTATGCCGAGCCCGGGAAATATCTTCAATCGCCCAAGAACATCGATTGCCTGGCTGGAACCCTGCAGATGGCCAAGGGCGCCGCACGAGCCAGGGTCAGACGTTTCGTCGGAATTGGAACCTGCGTCGAATACGATCTTGCGGGGGGGCTTGTGTCTGTCGATACGCCCTTGCGGCCGGTGACTCCGTATGCCGGCGCAAAGGCTGCAGCCTTCATGGCGTTGTCGCAGTGGCTTCCGTCGCAAGATGTCCAGTTTGCCTGGTGTCGCTTGTTCTATCTATATGGTGAAGGAGAGGATGAGCGGCGACTGGTGCCCTATTTGCGCAGCAGGCTGGCAGCAGGTGAACCCGCCAGCTTGACCAGCGGCAATCAGGTTCGCGATTTTCTTGACGTCCGCGAGGCGGGCAGACTGATCGCGGAGATCGCATTGAGCAACAAACAAGGACCGGCAAATGTCTGTTCCGGAATTCCCGTGACGGTCAGGCAACTTGCAGAGCAGATCGCCGATGAGTATGGCCGCCGTGACTTGCTCGCTTTTGGTACCCGTCCCGACGATCCCCTGGAGCCGCTTTCCGTGGTTGGCGTCTCCTCCACGGCATCGTCCTGAAACAGGAGATTCCCGATGCCTCTGCTTCGCCAGATACCTGCGTCATCAACCCGGGATGCGGATGTTAAAATGCACGACCAGCATGCCGCGGCTGCAAAATCCTGAACGCCACAAGAAATGTCGCGCCCTCGAATCGCGCTATCCACACAAGCAGAACGCGCTGACCCCGGTTGCAGAAAATCCCAAGGTGTGACGTGGAAGATTCAAACATGACCCGCAAGCCTGTCGTTTCGATCATCTGTCCGGTCTATAACGAAGAGCAGGCGATTCCGCTATTCCATGCGCGACTGACCAGCGCGGTTTCCCCGCTGTGCGAGCGGTATGAATTCGAACTGATCTTTACCAACAACAGGTCAACCGACGGGACCCTGGACATCATCCGGACCCTTCACGAGAAGGATCCCTCGGTTCAGGTCCTGACCCTCTCGCGCAACTTTGGTTACCAGGCCTCCGTCTTGGCCGGGATAACGCATGCCGCGGGGGACGCCATCATCGTAATCGACGTGGATTGCGAGGATCCCCCGGAAATGATTCCCCAGTTCATTGCAAAGTGGGAAGAGGGATATGACATTGTGTATGGGCGTCGCGCGAATCGGCCGGAACCCCGGCCACTGGTGTTCATGCGGAAGTTGTTCTACCGCCTGCTGCGGTTGATGGCGGATACCGATATCGTTCTGGACATGGCTGAATTTGCCCTGGTTTCGTCCCGCGTGCGCGATGTCATGCGCGACAACAAGAACTCATTCCCGTTTCTCCGCGCAGAGATCGGCTATTCCGGGTTTTCGCGCTATGGCATAACCTACGACAGGCAACAGCGAACCACGGGGAAGTCGTATTACAACCTGTGGGGAATGTTCCTGTTTGGTGCAGCCGGGATTCTCAGCATTTCGACTTTTCCGATGCGTATCGCCGTATATGCCTGGCCCCTGGTCGCGCTCGCAAACCTTCTGCTGCTGGCACTTGATCTGGCCGGGCTGTCCGGCAGCGCATTCAAGGTGCTGGTTGCCCTGGACCTGCTCTACGGCATTACTCTCCTGACGACACACGGATTGTATCTCGCGCGAATTTACAAGAACAATATCGCTCGCCCCGTGTTCATTGTCGACTGGAAGTTGAGTCTCATCAATCAAGCAAGACGGCGGATTCCCGCAGGATGTTGAGCCCCAACAACTATTCGTCTTTCCTTGGCGCCGGATACAGCATCAGGGAGCTGGCCTTTGCATTTGTCCGCCTGAAGATCGTTTCGTGGATCTGGACTCACCTGAAATACCCGCTGCGGCGAAGAGGGGCGAGAGTCTGCATCGACTATACGGTTGACATTGCCGGACCGCGTTTCGTTGAAGTCGGCAACGACAGCTGGGTGCAGAGGTACTCCTGGCTTACCGTGCCGTTGATCGGGATGCGCGCGATCGAGGAGCGTGCCTATCTTTCCATCGGCGAAAGAGTGCAGATCGGGCGGAACTGCTTTATCGCCGCAAGCAATCGCATCGAGATCGCGGACGACGTGCTGCTTGGGCCTTATGTGACGATTGTGGACCATACCCACCGTTACTCGGATCACGAACTGCCGGTCAAGGAGCAGGGCATCACGCAGGAGGGCTTCGTCAAGATCGGTGCAGGCGCCTGGATCGGCGCCGGGGCGATGGTGTT